>ERZ1026854.43-NODE-43-length-97326-cov-21.400942_pt1 | contig 97326 bp, 78 predicted proteins | sample MGYA00380157_ERZ1026854 | MGnify/ENA primary metagenome ERZ1026854 (study PRJEB33269, sample SAMEA4719793) | human gut metagenome | biome: human-associated habitat; feature: organic feature; material: feces | place: Cameroon | collected 2013-10 ...
TACGAAAGCTGATTGAGCGGGAAAAGAGCAGGGGTTACAGAGAAGATAATGCGTCAGCAAAATTACAGCAGGTCTTGTAGAACTTGCGGAAAAAATATAAGGGATATTATGTTTCACTGCGTAACACCGAGCTGTCGCGTTGAATCAGATGTGGCAGGGCGGTATAGGTCTGGATCAGCATCTCCGGGTTCTGTATCTTTTTCAGCAGGGATGCTCCGGCACGGGTGCCAAGACTGTACATATCAATATCCACGACGGTCAGAGATGGCGTGATCAGAGGTGCATAAGGGTAATTGTCGAAGGAGACAATAGAAATGTCCTCCGGAATGCGCAGGCGGAACTGACGGATTGCTTGGATGACGCCGACAGCGATAAGGCTGTTAAAGCACAGAATGCTGTCGGGAGGTTCCGGTAGTCGCAGAAGCTCCGTGGTATGTTGGATGATCTCTTCCAGATTGGAAGAAGTAGGGATGACATAGGCATCTCGAGGTGAGAGATTGTTGCGCTCGAGAGACAGTCGATATCCCAGGAAACGATCTCTGTAAATATTGTCTTTGTCAGAACCGCCGACGAAGGCAATTTTTTTATGCCCGAGAGAGACCAGGTGAGTGATTGCCAGATTGGAAGACAGAGAATGATTGGTGTCAATCCAGGACAGCATGGAGTCGAAAGAGGGTTTTCCGATACAGATATGCGGGAAATCCGTGGCTAATAGTACTTTCTCAATTGCAGGAGTTACGTAATAACCGTTGATCAGAATGCCATCTGCTTTTTTAGATTGTATGGCGTTGATGATCTGCTCTTCGGCTTTTTCTTTGGAACGATCCAGATCCAATAAGCCGAGAAAATATCCTTTTTTGCGTAATTCATGGGACGAACCGGAGATAATGTCGAACATATGGGGATTCTCGTAGGGGCGTCCCTTGTAAAAACTGTCAGCATAGAGGACAGTTGTGCTGCTTTTTTTAACCAGGGATACCGCGGAAGAATTGGGAATGTAATTCAATTCGGCTACGGCATCCTGGATTCGTTTATAAGTGGAAGAAGAGACATGCATCTGATTGCTCAGTACTCGGCTGACTGTGGAAATAGATACATTGGCTTTTTTGGCTACATCCTTGATCGTTGCTACCATCTGAGATCCTCCATTAGTAAAACGTTTGCGTAAATTGTGCATTTTTTATGGGCTGTTTCGTTGCTATTTCGCAGGCGGTCTGCTATTTTTAGTATATCGAATTCGCAAAGAAGATTCAATACTTTTTAAACATAGCGCTGTGTTTTATAAAAGTAGAAAAACGTTTTATCAAAAGGAGGAAGCTATGAAGAAAAAAATTGCAATGTTGCTAAGTTCACTTTTAGTAGTATCCATGTTAAGCGGATGCGGATCAGAGGCAACCGTAAATACAGAAAGTAATGTAACCACGACAACGGAAAATCAGAATACGCAGACGACAGAACCGGTGAATATTACCGTATGGCATTGTGCGGATGCCACTATTGCCGATACGTTACAGAAGCAGGTCGATGCACTGGCACCGGAGATTGTAGTCACTTTTGAAAGAAAAGAAAATATGTCGGATGCCTTAAAATTAGTGGGTGACGATCAGGAAAGTGCGCCGGATATGTTTATGTGGGCGCATGATAAAGTAGGTACCTTTGCACAGATGGGAATCCTGTCTCCGATTACCGATGTGTTGACGGAGGATGATCTGGCGGATTTCCTTCCTATGACGTTAAGCGCCGGGGAGTATCAGGGAGACAAATATCAATTACCGTTGTACTATGAAGCATTGCTGTTTCTGTACAATAAGGATCTGATGGAGACTGCACCGGAGACCACGGATGAACTGTTGGAACTTATGAAGAATGAGACCACGGCAGATCAGTATGTATTTGTCGAGCAGCATTCCACTTCCTATAATGCAGCAGCCTGGATCCAGGGCTTTGGCGGTTATCTGATCAATGAGAACAGAGAGCCGGGATTGAATCTGCCCCAGACGGTAGAAGCTATGGAATATCATAAGCAGTTTGTGCCATATATGCCGGCGGATGGTGAGTACAATACCGTGACAACTCTGTTTACGGAAGGAAAAGCAGCAAGTACTATCGGAGGTCCCTGGCTGGTACCGGGTATCAAAGAAGCCGGTATTGACTTAGGAATTGCGCCGATGCCGGTCCTGCCGAACGGCACATCTCTGACACCTTTTTCCGGAGTACAGGGCGTTCATGTACTGAAGCATGCAGCAGAGACGAAAAAGGAGGCGTTGGCAGAAGTGTTGAAGGTACTTGGATCCAAGGAGACCGGCGTGGCACTGGCAAATGCCGCAAGCTGTGCACCTGCCAATAGTAAAGCTTATGAAGATGCATCTGTGTCAGAGGACCAAATGATCATGGCACTGAAGACTATGGCAAACAATGTAGTACCTATGCCCAACATTCCGGAAATGGATGTGATGTGGTCGGTGACAGATGACCTGCTGGCAGCAGTGAATAAGCGTGGAGAGGATGTGCAGACGGCATGTGATGCACACCAGAAGGAAGCTTTGGAACAGATTTCCGCAATGCAGTAATTTGCAGATGTAATGACAGGTAAGGAGTGAAAGCAGGATGAAACGAGGAAAGAAGAAAGCATGGTTCTACAGTATGCCGTTTCTGATCATTGTAGGGTTGATGATTGTGGTGCCCTTATTGTATACCGTAGAAATATCCTTTACCAATATGAGCATTTATCATTGGAAGGATTATCATTGTGTGGGACTGGACAATTACAAAAAGGCATTGCTGGCTTTTGATTCCGGATTTCTTCCTGCTTTTTTACGGACTCTATTATGGACTGTATCCAGTATGGCATTACAGTTGATCTTTGGCTTTTTCATTGCTGTCGGGCTGAATGCGAAAGGATTAAAACTGAGAAGGGTCTACAAGACTCTGCTGATCGTGCCCTGGGCGATGCCGGCATATGTATCAATTCTGTTATGGCGCATGGGAATTTTTAATACGGAATTCGGACTGTTTAATCAGATACTGAAACAGATTGGAGGCAAACCGGTAAATTTTCTGTCCACAAACGGTATGGCATTTATCAGTTGTCTGGTGGTGAACCTGTGGCTGGGCGTTCCGTATATGTTCACGATGATGGACGGTGCCATGCAGAGTATTGACCGGAATATCTATGAAAGTGCGGAATTGGATGGTGCGGGATTTTGGAAAAAACATTTCTATGTGACCATTCCGCAGATTCTTCCCATTCTGATGCCGGTGATCATTATGGCTACATTCACGGCGTTTAAGCAGTTTGATATTGTGTATCTGATGACGATGCAGACCGGTTCTAAGACTGGTGCAGATATTAATACGGTAATCACCTATGTATATGAAAAAGCGTTTATTACCAGCAACTATGGATATTCATCTGCTGTGGCGTTTATTGTATTTTTGATTATACTGGTGCTTTACAAGACCATGAACCGAAGAGAGTTTTCAATCTCGGAACAGTGAGGGGAATATGACAGGGAAAAAAATTAAAGAAAAAGTAAAGCTGATATTGCTGAATATAGGATTCATTTTACTTTCTTTCCTGACACTGATTCCTATCCTGTATGCATTCAGTATATCTATCAGTGGGAGTAACAGTATTATTTCCACAGAATTTCATATTTTGCCGAAGACAATCACTATGGATAATTATATTACGATCCTGACGGAGAGACCTTTTGGGAGATGGTTTGTGAACAGTCTTCTGCTAAGCGCACTGACCGTTCTGCTAACTATGCTGGTGGCTGTGCCGGCTGCGTATGTATTTTCCAGAATGCAGTTTGCCGGACGGAAGAGGACCTTACATATTTTACTGGTGTTAAATGCGTTTCCGGCAATTCTCTCCATGTTTGCAATTTATCGGATTATCAAGACTCTGAATCTGTTGAATTCTTATATGGGATTGGTATTTATCTATGCGGGAAGTATGGCGATTTTCGTTTTCTGGAATATGAAGGGATATTTTGACAGTATTCCTGAGGCTATCGAGGATGCAGCGAGAATTGATGGCGTGAATGACAGACAATTGATCACGAAGATCGTCATGCCGCTGGCAAGGCCAAGCATCATCATCTCTTCTGTTCTGGTGGTGATCTATGTGTGGAATGAATATATTTTCAGCACAGTCTTTTTGTCAGGTGCGGAGAAAAATACACTGGCGGTAGCGCTGTATTCTCTGCAGGCTACGGACTATACGCGTAACTGGCCGCTTTTTTCGGCAGCGGCAATTCTGACAACACTTCCTGTATTGATTTTGTTTTTCCTGGTGCAGAAATACATGGTATCGGGACTGTCTTCGGGAGGTGTCAAAGGTTAAAAGCAGGAGGAACTTATGATTTTACAAGAAGCAATTTTACATATACCGCTGTCGCAGTATGCATTTGCGAACAGTGAGATGAATCTTACAATTCGTATCCGGGTGGCGAAGGATAATCTGACAGATTGTGTTCTGTGGTACGGAGACCGGGTACAACCCGGTGATCCCATTATGTTTACGGCAGTGTACATGAAGAAGATACTGTCGGATATGCATTTTGACTATTATGATGCAACTTTTGAGACTCCGTATGACAGGGTATGCTACTATTTTGAATTGAAAGACCCGGAAGAGACGAGGTTCTATTATGCAGATATCTGCGCAAAATATCTTCCGGTAGAGAGAAGCGAATTTTACCAGTATCCGTTTATCCGCAGAGAAGAGATCTGTGAGGAACCGAAGTGGTTCCGGGAGGCAATCGTTTACAATATTTTCCCGGACAGCTTTGCCAGCGGACACCGCGAGATCGTAGGACAGGGAAAAGAGATGGAATGGCGGAACGGCATCCGGTTGAAAAGCCGTCTGGGCGGAACCATACAGGGGATCCGGGAGAATCTGGATTATATTCAGAAGCTGGGATTCAACTGTATCTACCTGAACCCGGTATTCACGGCGGGAGAGTATCATAAATACGACCTGCTAGACTATTTTCATGTGTCCCCCAATATGGGAACAGACGAAGAGTTCCGGGAATTGGTGCAGGATATTCACAACAGAGGAATGCACATTGTCATTGACGGTGTGTTCAACCATTGCAGCTGGTATTTCCCGCAGTTTAGCGATGTGGTGGAAAAGGGAGAAAGCTCCGAATATGCCAACTGGTTTTATCAGCTGCAGTTTCCGGTGATACGCCCGGCAACGGAAGAAGAAAAGCCGACATACAGTTGTTTCGCTTATGAGCGGAAGATGCCGAAGCTGAATTCTTCTAATCCGGAGGAAAGAGCTTATTTTATGGAAGTATGCCGTTATTGGATTCGGGAATTTAAGGTGGACGGCTGGCGTCTGGATGTGGCAAATGAAGTGGATCGGGGATTTTGGAGAGATTTCCATAGGGCTGCTCATGAGGAAAATCCGGAGAGTGTTATGATAGGGGAGATATGGGAGAGCTCGGAGACCTGGCTGAACGGAGACATGTTTGATTCCACCATGAATTATGATTTCCGGAAGAACTGTCGTGATTTCTTTGCCCTTCGGAAAATTTCCACAGAGGAATTTCATGATCGTATCGTGAAGATGCTACTGCGATATCGTACCGGAACGCTGCGTGGGCAGTTAAACCTGTTAGACAGCCATGATGTCAACCGGTTCCTGTCGTACTGCGAGGGAGACCTGCGAAGATTCCGGCTGGCAGAGGTGTTCCTGTTTACCTCTCCCGGAATTCCCTGCGTATTCTATGGGGATGAACTGGGAATGGACGGCAGCAGTGAGACAACACTGCGGGGACCCATGCCCTGGGAAAAGGTACAGGATGGAGAGGATGATTTCTTTTCCCGGCTGATTGCTATTCGTAAAGAACATGAGGAACTGACCTATGGAGATTACACTCTGCGATATATGGATCATGACGGAGGATATATCTATCAGAGAACCTGGGGAGATCACAAGATTACGGTCTGTCTGAATAATGGCAGTACAACGATTGATTTGCGGGAGTATTTGGGAAAGGGCAGAGTGCTTTTGAGTGAATCCTATGAAACCGGAAAGCTTGGGAGTATGGGATATGCGATTATAGAAGAAAAATAGAACAATAATAAGAGACCGGATGGTGAGCGATCACTGTCCGGTTTTTTCGACTACATTTTACACAGAGTGTTGCTAGTTTTCGGTCGTGTTTTCCCGAGGGATATGGTAAAATAAATATCAAGGAAACATTTTCGACAAATAAAAAATGGACATTCATAAAGACAAAACGGATATTCAGAAGGTAAAAGTGGACATTCAAATATAAATGTAAATATAGGAAAGGCAGGGCGAGGTTATGAAGGATTACGATGTGATCATCATTGGCGCCGGAGTCAGTGGCTGCGCCATTGCCAGGGAACTGGCGAAGGGAAAGCTAAGGATCGCTGTACTGGAGGCGAAAAGTGATGTCTGCGAAGGTACTTCCAAAGCCAACAGCGGTATCGTGCATGCGGGGTATGATGCGGTGCCGGGAACCCTTAAGGCAAAATTAAATGTCCGGGGCAACGAAATGATGGAGGAACTGTCGGAAAAGCTGGACTTCCCGTTTCGCAGGAACGGATCCCTGGTGTTATGCTTTGAAGAAGATGCCATGTCCGGTCTGGAAGAACTGTATCAGCGAGGCATGGAGAACGGGGTCAAGGAATTGAAGCTTTTGTCCCCGGAGGAAGTCTGGGGAATGGAGCCGGCGGTGTCCCGTGACATTGTAGGAGCCCTGTATGCACCCACCGGTGGTATCGTCTGTCCCTTCGGACTGAACATTGCACTGGCGGAGAATGCAGCGGAGAATGGTGTGGAGTTCTATCGGAACCATAAGGTGACATCCATTGTGGAACAGAGACCGGTATGGAGTGAGAATCCACCCGAGAAAGAAGGCCGGATGTATCAGGTACAGGCGGATGGAGAGATGTTCCTTGCTCCCATCGTTATCAATGCGGCAGGTGTCTATGCGGATGAAATTCACAATATGATCTGTGAGGAGAAGATCCGCATCGTGCCTCGCAGAGGCGAGTATCGTCTGATGGACAAAAATTGTGGCGATCTGGTAAAGTCTACTATTTTCCAACAACCCTCTAAAATGGGTAAAGGTATCCTTGTAACTCCTACTGTTCATGGCAATCTGCTGGTAGGTCCGACGGCGGAGGATATTCCGGATAAGCAGGATGTGGACACCACGGCAGAGGGACTGGCGAAGGTCCTGAACCTGGGAAGCAACAGCGTGGATGCCCTGGACGGCAGACAGACGATCACTTCTTTTGCCGGACTGCGTGCTCATCTGGTACACGAAGCTCCTGCGGAAAAATCGGATTTCCTCATCGAAGAGGCAGCAGGGCATCCCGGGTTCATCGATGTGGCGGGTATTGAATCTCCGGGACTGACCAGTGCACCGGCAATCGGTGAGTATGTGGCACAGATTGTTGAAAATATTTGTCCCGCAGAACGTAAAGCTGATTTTATTGACACCAGAAAAGGCATTCCCAGTATGGCACTTGCCACGGAAGAGGAGAGAGAAGCCCTGATCCGGGAAAATCCCGCGTTTGCTAATGTGATCTGCCGCTGTGAACTGGTGACGGAGGGAGAGATCTTGGAAGCCATTCACCGTCCGGTGGGAGCAACGACATTAGATGGTGTCAAACGCCGCACCAGAGCCGGAATGGGTAGATGCCAGGCGGGTTTCTGTTCCCCGAAGACGTTGGAAATCCTGTCGAGAGAACTGCATCTCGATCCGGCACAGATCACTAAGGAAGGAACCGGCTCAGAGATTCTGACCGGTAAAAATAAAGACACCGCACCCGGAGAGGGCGGAATATGGAAGAGGACACAGGAGCCTGTCGGAAAGGAGGCACTCCATGAGTAAACGCACAGAAGACATCGCCATCATCGGAGGAGGCCCCGCAGGACTGGCAGCAGCGCTGTCTGCGAGAAAGGCCGGCTGTGAAAAAGTGCTGATCTTAGAGCGTGACAGAGAACTGGGAGGCATTCTGAACCAGTGTATCCACAACGGTTTCGGACTGCATACTTTTAAAGAGGAGCTGACCGGACCGGAATACGCGGAACGTTATATTGACATGGCAGAAGAAGCAAAAATCCCTTATCTGCTGAATGCCATGGTAACCAATATTTCCCTGCTTCCTGACGGACGTAAAAAAGTCACCGCCATGAACAAAGAGGACGGTCTGCTGGAGATCGAGACAGAGACCGTGATCTTGGCGATGGGCTGCAGAGAGCGCTCCCGTGGTGCGTTAAATATCCCCGGCAGCAGACCGGCAGGCATCTACAGCGCCGGAACTGCGCAGTATTATGTAAACATCCGCGGGCGTATGCCGGGTAAGAATGTAGTCATCCTGGGTTCCGGTGACATCGGACTCATCATGGCGAGACGTATGGTGTTAGAAGGCGCCAAGGTGCAGTGCGTGGCGGAGCTTCGTCCCCAAAGCGGCGGATTAAAACGTAACATTGTCCAGTGCCTGGATGATTTCAACATCCCTCTGTATCTGAATACTACCGTGGCACAGATTCATGGCAGAGACCGTGTGGAGGGTGTGACCCTGACTAAAGTGGACGATAACGGGAACCCCATTCCCGGTTCCGAGTGGGACGTTCCTTGTGATACGCTGTTGTTATCCTGTGGGCTGATCCCGGAGAACGAACTGACCAGGGGCTTAGGAGCGGATATGGACGGCAAGACCGGAGGACCGGTAGTGGGAGAGAATCTGGAGTGCAGTATCCCCGGCGTCTTCGCCTGCGGCAATGTGCTCCACGTCCACGAACTGGTAGACCATGTATCCGCAGAAGCGGAAAAGGCTGGAAACTACGCAGTGGAATATATCCGACAGAAAAGAGGGTGAGACGATGGCAGAGAAGAATACAACACAAAAAGAATTGACCTGTATCTGCTGTCCGGTGGGGTGTGCTCTGATCGTGACCATCGCAGATGACAGTAGTGTCACAGTGACCGGTAACCGGTGTCCCAGAGGGGCAGCCTACGGGGAAAAGGAAGTCACGAATCCTACCCGGATCGTTACCTCCACTGTGTGCGTGGCGGGTTATCCGGATACAGTTGTACCCGTGAAGACGGCTTCCGATATTCCTAAAGGCAGGATTAATGAGTGCATGAAAGCCCTGGCAGATGTCACTGCGGCTGCACCCATTCATGTAGGAGATGTCATTGTGGAAAACATAGCTGACACCGGTGTCGATATAGTGGCAACCCGGTCGTTTCATGGGTGACAGGGGATGAAAATATTGAGTATAGAGTATAATTAGGGCAATGGGCACATAACCCAACACAGTCTGCAAATGTGTCTGAGTGGGATATGTGTCAATTGCGAGGAAATGAACAACGGGAGGTTACATAATAGAATGGGAGATATACAGAACACACAGAAAAAGACATACATCATGGCGCTGGATCAGGGAACCACCAGTTCCCGCTGCATCCTGTTTGATAAGCAGGGCAACATCTGCTCCATGGCACAGAAGGAATTCACACAGATCTATCCCAAGCCCGGCTGGGTAGAACATAACCCCATGGAGATCTGGTCCTCCCAGCTGGGAGTGGCGATCGAGAGCATGGCAGTCCTGGGTATCACGGATGACCAGATCGAAGCCATCGGCATCACGAACCAGCGTGAGACTACGATCCTCTGGGATAAAAATACCGGGGAACCTGTATACAATGCCATTGTATGGCAGTGCCGCCGGACCTCCGATATGATCGAGGAATTGAAAAAAGACGGTTTTGACAAAATTATCCGGGAGAAGACCGGACTGATCCCTGATGCTTATTTCAGTGCTTCCAAGATTGCCTGGATCCTGAATAATGTACCCGGTGTCAGAGAGCGTGCGGAGAGAGGCGAGCTTCTCTTCGGTACGGTGGATACTTGGCTGATCTGGAATCTGACCAAGGGTGCCGTACATGTGACAGATTATACCAATGCGTCCCGTACCATGCTTTTTGATATTCATAATCTCTGCTGGGATCAGGAAATCCTGAAGCGCTTCAACATCCCGGAGAGTCTGCTGCCGAAGGTGTGCTGTTCCAGCGAGATCTACGGCAAGACCGATGCGTCTGTTCTGGGCGGCGAGATTCCTATCGCCGGTGCGGCGGGAGACCAGCAGTCGGCGCTGTTCGGACAGTGCTGCTTTGAGCAGGGAGAAGTGAAAAACACTTACGGAACCGGCTGCTTCTTATTAATGAACACTGGATACGAAGCCATTACCTCCCAGTCGGGTCTGTTGACCACTATTGCTGCCAGCACAAGTAAAAACGTAGAATATGCCCTGGAGGGCAGCGTGTTCGTAGCCGGTGCCGGGATCCAGTGGCTTCGTGACAGTATGCGTATGCTCAAGACATCCGCACAGTCCCAGGAGTATGCGGAGCATGTGCCGGATACCGCAGGGGTCTATATTGTTCCGGCATTTGCGGGCATGGGAGCCCCCTACTGGGATCAGTATGCCAGAGGAACCATCGTCGGCATTACCAGAGGCTGTACCAAGGAACATTTCATCCGAGCCACGCTGGAATCCATCGCATACCAGACGGCAGATGTGCTGGAAGCCATGGAGAAGGACAGCGGCATTGATTTAAAGAGTCTGAAAGTAGACGGTGGTGCCAGTGCCAATGATTTCCTTATGCAGTTCCAGGCGGATATTGTAAATACACAGGTACGCCGTCCGGCATGTATCGAGACGACGGCTTTGGGAGCGGCTTATCTGGCAGGACTTGCGGTAGGCTATTGGAAGAATCGTGATGAGATCCGTGAGAACTGGCAGATCGGAGCATCCTTTGCACCGGAAATGGATAAAGAAGACCGCAAGAAACGGTTAAAAGGCTGGCATCGTGCGGTGAAATGTGCTCTTGCATGGGCAGAGGATGAAATCTAAATAAAACCTTAATTTTTTACGGGTGACGTGTATTTTTGGCGGAGCAATCTTGTAAAGTGACAAAGTACTGTGGTATGATAACTATTTAGAATACCATGGCTGTTTATGATGGCCTCTGACAGGGGATGATCAATGACAGCTTGGGGATTCCGGAAAGGAACCGGCATGGATTTAAAGGGTTTACCACAGACTGTTCAAAATTTCATAGAGGAAACCATCCGAAACCGGGAAAACGGTAAATTTCCGGACAACGAGACCTGTCAGAAAGTGATGGAATATGCAGCAGACACCGGCTCACAGAAGCTGGCCGGCCTGGGGCTTTATTATCTTGCAGAATATTATTGGCAGAACGACCAGTATGAAAACACCTTGCAATGTCTGACAGAGAGTATCGGTTATCTGAAAAATGAGCAGATGTATGAACTGCTGGCCAGAACCTATAATATGATGGGAGCGGTGTCCGACCGGAAGAACAACCGGATGGTGGCCTTAAGTTCCTATTATAACTGCCTTCAATATGCGGAAAAATACCATTTTTATTATATCCAGGGCATGGCGGAGAGTAATATTGCCTATACCCTGGTCAGGATGCGTCTGCGGCAGGAGGCGATACAGCATTACCGCATAGCAATCGACTCCTATAGTAAGTCAGAGAAAACATATCAGCTGAATTATAACAGGATCAATTGTATGATCGAATGTGGCTGCTGTCACATGTATCTGGGAGAAATGGAAGAGGCTTTACGGCTTTGGAATCAAATAGAACAAATCATCAGAGAGGCACCGGAAAGCTATTATTCGAAAATAACATTAGAAATGTATCGTATTTCCTGCGAATTATTACAAGGGCATGAGGAAGAGGCTTTAAAGCTTGCAGAAGATATTCTGGAGCAATTGTCAGACCAGGATGTTTTTGAAGAGATCATGGATGAACTGGTGATCCTGGCGGGAATCCTGGCAATCCTGCCTGATGGAAAATATCTGGAAGAATTGATCCGGATCATTGATGAAAAGCATATCGAAGAGCATTATAATATTTTCCTGGATCTGTATCCTTTCAAGAGTGAACTTCTGCAGAAGAAGGGTCTCACCTGGGAATACATAGATTATACCCGCCAGTATTTCGATATTTATGAGAAATACCAACAGGAAAACAGAGAAGCGCTGATCATGGTCATAGAATTGCAGAACCGGCTGAAAAACGTTACGTTGGACTGGACGAACATGAAAGCTTCCAACCGGGAGCTGGAAAGTCTGGCTATGCATGACGAACTGACGGGACTGGCAAACCGGACCTTTTTGCATGAATACTTTACGAGCAGTTTTGAACATGCTTATGAGGAACATGAGCTCATGGGAGTAGAACTCATGGATATTGATTTCTTCAAGGAATACAACGATCATTACGGACATCTGTCCGGAGATCAGTGCCTGAAAGCGATTGCTGGAGTTCTGCGGAAACAGCAGGTTCCGGGTAAGATTTTCTGTGCCAGATACGGTGGGGATGAATTTATGATCCTCTATACCGGAATGACGGTGGAGAAGATACGAAGAGTGGCGGAAGATATTTTGAGGGAGGTCCGCAAATTGAAACTTCCCCATGAATGCAGTAATTGCAGCAACTATGTATCGGTAAGCCAGGGAGTATTTGTGCGGATTCCGGTGGGTAATAACAAGGAATGGGATTTCATATCAAGAGCGGATGAGCTTCTCTATAAGGCTAAAAGCTGTGGAAGAAACAGTATCTGTCTGTCCACGGAAAGGTTCAGAGATAAGTTTATAGAGATCAAATAAACAGCGCAGACAGCGCGGATGGGAGATGGTGGTATGTTAGTTCAGAAATATAAAGACATGCTGTCCGGAAAATCAGTGATCCGGCAGCTTTCGGAATTCGCTACGGCAAGAGGACAGGAGATCGGATACGAGAACGTATTTGATTACAGCCTGGGGAATCCTTCCGTTCCGGTTCCCAGAGAATTTACAGATCGTATGATCCATATGCTGGCAACGAAGGAACCGTTGGAACTGCATGGCTACAGTCCCAGCCTCGGTATTACAAGTGTCAGGGAGGCAATTGCGGAGAACCTGGAGCAGAGATTTGGACTGCCTTATCGTAAGGAGCACATTTTCATGGCATCCGGGGCGGCAGGAGCGTTGGCACATGCTTTTCGTCTGGTGACGGAGCCGGGAGATGAGATCCTGACTTTTGCACCGTTTTTCCCGGAATATCATCCTTATGTGGATCTCACCGGAGCGGTACTGAAGGTGGTTCCCCCCAATCTGGAGAACTTCCAGATCAACTTCGAGGCGTTTGAGGAGATGCTGACGGAGAAGGTCAAGGCAGTACTGATCAATACTCCCAACAACCCCTCCGGTGTGGTATATTCCACACCGACATTGCAGAGACTGGCAGATATCCTGAGAGAAAAATCACGGGAATACGGTCATATTATTTATCTGATCTCTGATGAACCTTATCGTGAGATCGTGTTTGAAGGTGTAGACAGTCCCTGCGTATCCTATTTTTATGACAATACCATCATGTGCTATTCTTTCTCCAAATCTCTGTCTCTGCCGGGAGAACGTATCGGTTATGTGGCAGTGAACCCGGCATGTGAGGATGCGGAGACCATGATCAATATGTGCGGACAGATCTCCCGCGGTATCGGACATAACTGTCCTCCTTCCATTATCCAGCTGGCAGTGGCGCAGGTACTGGATAAGACAGCGGATCTGTCGGTGTATGAGACGAATATGAACATCCTCTATAAAGAACTGCTAGACCTGGGATTCACCTGTGTGAAGCCCGGCGGAACCTTCTACATTTTCCCGAAGGCACTGGAAGAGGATGCCAAGGTATTCAGCCAGAAAGCATTGAAATATGATCTCGTACTGGTACCGGGTGATAGCTTTGGTGCACCCGGATATTTCCGCATGGCCTACTGTGTGGACACGGAGAAGGTAGAGAGATCTCTGGAAGCTTTGCGCAGATTTGTCAAAGAAGAATACGGAAGGGAGTAATGCGAATGTATCAGGCAGGACTGGTATTGGAAGGCGGTGGCATGAAGGGTGTCTATACCGCCGGAGTGTTGGACTTTTTTACCGAAAAAGGAATCGACTTCTCCCATATCTATGGGGTGTCTGCCGGTGCATGCCATATGTGCAGCTATCTGTCCAGACAAAAGGGACGGGCGCTGAGTGTCAGTGTGGATTATCTGGATACGAGACGGTATTGCAGCCTGGAGAGCCTGGTGACCAGCGGAGATCTGTTCAATGTGGATTTCTGTTATCATCTGATCCCGGAATATCTATATCCGTATGACTATGAAACATTTGAAAAATATCCCGGCAAGGCCTACAGTGTAGTGACCAACATCGAGACGGGACAGCCGGAGTATCTGCGTGTCCGTGATATCCGTAAGGATATTGACAAGATCCGTGCTTCCGCATCCCTGCCGTTAGTGGCACGGAATGTAAAAATAGATGGGAAGCTGTATCTGGACGGCGGCATCAGCGATGCGATCCCTCTGGAAAAATCGATCCTGGACGGTAACCGTAAAAACATCGTTGTCATGACCAAGGAAGTGGGATTCGTGAGAAAGCCCGCCTCCGCATCGCAGTTAGGACTCATAAAACTCAGATATTTGAAATATCCTAAAGTATATGAACTTATGGCAGACAGACATATCCGTTATAACGAGTGCCTGGACTATATTGACAGACAGGAGAAAAACGGTCAGGCTTTCGTGATCCGTCCTCATAAAAAGAGTGATGTGGGACGGATTGAGAAAGACAAGGACAAACTGATTGCCTTATACGAAGAGGGGTATCGGGAGGCAGAAGCCTGCTATGAGGATCTGCTGGCATATCTGGAAAAATAAGTACTAAAAATATAAGAAAGTATAGAGAGAAAAGAAATGTTAGAAATTATCAAAGCGATTATTTACGGTATTGTAGAAGGTATTACCGAATGGCTGCCGATCAGCAGCACAGGACACCTGATCCTGGTGGAGCGTCTGATCCCTTTTAAACAGACCAGTGAAGGCTTTTTCGATATGTTCGATGTAGTCATCCAGCTGGGAGCTATTATAGCAGTCGTTGTCCTGTTCTGGAACAAGATCTGGCCCTTTTACCTGAAGAAAAATAAAGAGGTGAAAAAGGGAGGCATTGTAAAATCCGAAAAAGATCCCGCAGTGGGAAATGTGGCACTGAGCATGGATGCTTTCTGGATGTGGGTGAAGATCGTTGTGGCATGCATCCCGGCAGTCGTATACGGTCTGCTATTTGATGATGCGGTGAGCGAAGCCTTCAAAAAAGAGATTGGTGACAGCGGCGTTACGATCCAGGTCATCGTGGTAGCTGTAATGCTGGTGCTGGTAGGTGTGCTGTTTATTGTAATAGAGAACTGGAATAAAAACAGGATACCGACGACTACAAAGCTGTCACAGCTGACCTACAGAGATGCTCTGATCATCGGCCTGTGCCAGCTGGTGGCTGCGGCACTGCCCGGAACCTCCCGCTCCGGAGCTACGATCCTGGGTGCTATTATGATTGGCATATCGAGAACGGTGGCAGCGGAATTTACCTTCTTTCTGGCGATTCCCGTTATGTTTGGAGCGAGTCTTCTGAAGGTATTGAAGTTCGGATTTGCATTCACGGGAATGGAGCTTGCCTGCCTGCTGGTCGGTACAGTGATATCCTTCATTGTATCCCTGTTCGTACTTCGTTTCCTGATGGGATATATCAAAAAGCATGACTTTAAAGTCTTTGGATGGTATCGGATCGTACTTGGTATTATCGTATTACTGTACTTCCTTGTATTCGCATAACAGTTGACAATTATAGGGAAAAGGAATACACTACCCTTATCAAGCGCCGAAATACGGTACTTGTGAGGAGAATGAAAATGTTTTTTGTACATGATTCGTACAGAAGGGAGACGGTAACATGGCAGTAGTTAAGAAAACTGTAGCACCTGTAGCAGCTAAAGTGGAAGCACCTAAGGCAGAAGTTAAGAAAGCAGCACCGACAACTCCAGTTAAGACAGAAACCAAGACCGCTGTGAAGGAAGCTGAGAAGGCCCCTGTAGCAAAGGCAGAAGAAAAAGCACCTGTAAAGGCAGAGGTTAAGAAGCCTGCAGCCAAGAAGGAAACAGTTAAGAAAGAGACCAAGAAGGCAGCACCTGCAAAGGCAGAGGCTAAGAAGCCCGTAGCCAAGAAGACAGAGTTAAAGAGTGAGATCAGCGTTCAGTTCGGTGGAAAGTCCTACTCTCAGGAAGAACTGCTGAAGATCGCCAAGGACGTATGGAAATACGATCTGAAGCAAAAGGCAGCTGACCTGACCAGCGTAGAGCTGTATGTAAAGCCCGAAGAGAACATGGTTTACTATGTAATGAACAAAGAGATCACCGGAAGCTTCTACATATAATTATCCAGAGTCAGATAAAATGAGCAAAGTATACGTCGAATGCTTGCATTCGTAAGAATACTTGTGAGCAGGCCCCAAAGTTGAATTTACCACTTTGGGGTCTTCGTATCTATAAAAATGTTAAAGGATGACAGAATGCAGAAAAAATCAGAAAAGATTATTTTTACATTATATCTGTTGGGATTCCTGGCACTGGCACTTACACTTGCACTGTTGCAGCCGCTGGCCAACACACCGCCGCTGTATGGTAATCCGCCGGATGAACATGCGAGATATCTGATCCCGCAGTTTATCTGCAAGTATGGGAAGATCCCTACGGGATGGGAGGAAGAGGTGCGGATTCCGGCCTACGGATTTTCCTATGCTCTGTATAACGTATTTCCCTATATCGTGCAGGGATATCTCATGCGCTTTGTGAGCCTGTTTACGGAATCGGAAGTGGTACTGCTCTATACCGCAAGACTGGTGAACGTAACCTTTGGCCTGCTGATGGCAGTAGTGGTATATTTGATTGGAAAAAGAGTGTTCCGGGATGACAGATTCCGTTGGTTGTTCTGTTTTGCAGTAACGTACCTGCCGGAGGGATTGTTCCTGCACACTTATGTGAATACGGATTCCTGCTGTATGTTATCCACGGCCATGATGGTATATGCACTGGTATGCGTATATCAGGATGGTATAAATCTCCGCAACAGTCTGTGGATGAGCGGTGGTATTATTCTGTGTGCTCTTTCTTATTATAATGCCTACGGATATATCGTAAGCTGCATTTTACTCTTTCTGTTGTCCTTTTTGCAGAAGAAGGAAAACGGCGGCTATTTCTATGACTGGAAGAATATGCTGAAATACGGCTGTCTGATCGCCGGAGTAGTTCTGGCGGGGATCGGCTGGTGGTTCATCCGCAGTTATATCGTTCTGGACGGAGATCTGCTGGGACTGGCCACCCGGGAAAAGATGGCAATCCAATATGCGGTGGAGAGTGTCAATCCGCTGACCATGCAGACTTATCAGTCCATGGGCTATACGGTGCTGGAAATGTTCCGGGAACGCTACACACTGTCCGGTCTGTTCCACAGCTTCGTGGCAGCTTTCGGCTCCATGTCCATCTACGGAAGCATCTGGCTGTATCGGGCGTATAAAGCATTTTTTGTGCTTGGCACCGCGGGAAGCCTTCTGTATGTGATCTGCTATAAGAAGCGTCGCAAAATATCCGGAAGAGAATGGTTCTTCCATATTAATATGCTTTATTGCATTTTTATGCCGGCATTTCTGACGATTTATTATGCATACACCACGGATTATCAGAATCAGGGACGGTACCTGCTCCCAGCGCTGCTCCCCCTGATGTATTATATGATAAAAGGAATTCAAAAACTTTCGGAACTGAAGATCAAAGGCAGAACCTTTCCCCGGTGGCTGGTGAATACAGGGGTTGCGATATGTTTTCTGATCCTTGTCGGAGGCACAATAGATATGGTATATGTACGGGCACTTCCCGTATATCTGGAGACAGGACTGGTACTGAAATAGTGCCGGTCCTTTTTTGTGTATACGATGAGCCAGGTACAGATTTGTGCTTGCACAAGAATCTGTATTTGGCGAATGAGGCTCTGAATAGTTATTTTTAATAGTTTGTTTAGAATTATTTTCCGGAAAATCAGTTGACAATAATACCCTGTAGTGCTATTTTAGGGTAAGAAGATGTTAGCACTCCTTTTAGATGAGTGCTAATAATCCCAAAGGGAGTGATGGAATGCAATTGGATGACAGAAAAACAATTATATTGCAAGCCATTATCCGGAACTACTTGGAAACGGGAGAGCCGGTAGGCAGCAGGACCATTTCAAAATACACAGATCTGAATTTAAGCTCGGCGACCATTCGCAATGAGATGGCGGATTTGGAAGAGATGGGTTATATCATACAGCCGCACACTTCCGCAGGAAGAATTCCTTCCGATAAGGGATATCGCTTCTATGTGGATACCATGATGGCTACCAGAGAGCAGGAAGTCAATGAGATGAAGGATATGCTCTTAGAGAGGCAGGATAAGCTGGAGAACCTGTTAAAACAGGTGGTGAAGACCCTGGCTCAGAACACACAATACGCCACCATGATCAGTGCTCCGCAGGTACATCGCAACAAGGTAAAGTTCATCCAGCTGTCCCGGGTAGATGCCGGACAGATTCTGGCGGTCATCGTAGCCGAAGGTAATGTGATCAAGAACAATATCCTGGCGGTGAATCAGGAACTGGATGATGAGACACTGCTGAAGCTGAACATTCTGTTGAATACCCACCTCAATGGATTGTCCATGGAGGAGATCAATCTGGGAATGATCGCAGCAATGAAGCAGCAGGCCGGAATCCACAGTGAGATCGTCAGTGAGGTGATCGATGCCGTGGCAGATGCCATCAAGGCAGACGAAGACCTGGAGATCTACACCAGCGGCGCGAACAACATTTTCCGGTATCCGGAACTGGCAGATCAGTCCAAGGCAAGTGAACTGATCAATGCCTTCGAAGAAAAACAGCAGCTGGGCGGTCTGATCCAGGAGTCCCTGGCAGATGAAGGCAGCACAGGTATTCAGGTGTACATCGGAGACGAGACACCGGTACAGGGCATGAAGGATTGTAGTGTTGTCACAGCTACTTATGAATTGGGAGAAGGCATGAAGGGAACCATAGGAATCATAGGTCCCAAGAGAATGGATTATGACAAGGTCATCGGAACCCTGCGAACAGTGCAGAACCAGTTGGATGACCTTTACCGCAAAGAATAGACAGATTCCAGAAAGGAAAGTAAGAATGGCAGATCAGGAAAAAGAAATATTAGAGGAAGAAATGGAACAGGATCTTTCTGAAGCCGAAGAACTGAAGGAAGAGGAAAATGAAAGCGAAGAACCTGAAAGCAAAGAAGACAAAAAGGCAGCAAAGAAACAGGCAAAGCTGAATAAAAAGGAAGACTCCTACAAGGAGAAGATCGATCAGCTGGAAGACAGAGTAAAACGTCAGATGGCAGAATTCGAGAACTTCCGTAAGAGAACCGACAAAGAGAAACAGGCAATGTTCGATACCGGTGCCAAGAGTGTGATCGAAAAGATCCTTCCGGTAGTAGATAATTTTGAAAGAGGTCTGGCAACGGTTCCCGAGGAATCCAAAGAGGATCCTTTTGTAGACGGTATGAACCGCATCTACAAACAGCTGATGACAGAACTTGAGAACATCGGTGTGAAACCAATCGAGGCAGTCGGACAGGAATTTGATCCGAACCTTCACAACGCAGTAATGCAGGTGGAGAGCGATGAGTATGAATCCGGTGTCGTAGCCCAGGAACTTCAGAAGGGTTACACATACCATGACATGGTCGTAAGACACAGCATGGTAGGCGTAGTACAGTAACAACGTTAACAAATATTTTTCAGAATAGAACATAACAAAGAGAGTAAAAACAGGAGGAAAATATTATGAGTAAGATTATTGGTATTGACTTAGGTACGACCAACAGCTGTGTAGCTGTTATGGAAGGTGGTAAGCCCACCGTTATCGCAAACACAGAAGGCGCAAGAACCACACCCTCTGTTGTAGCATTTACCAAGACCGGTGAGAGACTGGTCGGTGAGCCTGCAAAGCGTCAGGCAGTTACCAACGCAGAGAAGACCATTTCTTCCATTAAGAGAGATATGGGTACCGATCGCGGCCGTACCATTGACGGCAAGAAATACTCTCCTCAGCAGATCTCCGCAATGATCCTGCAGAAGTTGAAAGCAGATGCAGAGAGTTATCTGGGTGAGAAGGTTACCGAGGCAGTTATCACAGTTCCTGCATACTTCAACGATGCTCAGCGTCAGGCAACCAAGGATGCCGGTAAGATCGCAGGTCTGGATGTAAAGCGTATCATCAACGAGCCTACCGCAGCAGCACTTGCTTATGGTCTGGACAATGAAAAAGAGCAGAAGATCATGGTATACGACCTTGGTGGTGGTACTTTCGATGTATCCATCATTGAGATCGGTGATGGTGTTATTGAGGTATTGGCTACCAACGGTGATACACACCTTGGTGGTGATGATTTCGATAACAAGATCATTCAGTGGATGCTGGATGAATTCAAGAAGGTAGAAGGCGTAGATCTGTCCGGTGATAAGATGGCTATGCAGAGACTGAAGGAAGCAGCTGAGAAGGCTAAGAAAGAGCTGTCCAGCGCAATGACCACCAACATCAACCTTCCTTTCATTACCGCAACTGCAGAGGGACCTAAGCACTTTGATATGAACCTGACTCGTGCAAAGTTCGATGAACTGACCAGAGACCTGGTTGATAAGACTGCTATCCCCGTACAGAACGCTATGAAGGATGCTGGCCTGAACTATTCTGATCTGGGTCAGGTACTGCTGGTAGGTGGTTCTACACGTATTCCTGCGGTACAGGATAAGGTAAGAGCCCTGACCGGTAAAGAGCCCAGCAAATCTCTGAACCCTGATGAGTGCGTAGCAATCGGTGCTTCTATCCAGGGTGGTAAGCTTGCAGGTGATGCTGGTGCTGGCGATATCCTGTTACTGGATGTAACGCCCCTGTCCCTGTCCATCGAGACCATGGGTGGTGTCGCTACCAGACTGATCGAGAGAAATACTACCATTCCTACCAAAAAGAGCCAGATCTTCTCTACCGCAGCTGATAACCAGACCGCTGTAGATATCAACGTAGTACAGGGTGAGCGTCAGTTTGCCAAGGATAACAAGTCCCTCGGACAGTTCCGTCTGGACGGCATTGCACCCGCTCCCAGAGGAATTCCTCAGATCGAGGTTACCTTCGATATCGATGCCAACGGTATCGTAAATGTATCCGCTAAGGATCTGGGTACCGGCAAGGAACAGCACATCACCATCACCGCCGGTTCCAACATGTCCGATTCCGATATCGAGAAGGCTGTCAAGGAAGCAGCTGAGTTCGAGGCACAGGACAAGAAGCGTAAGGAAGCTATCGAGGCAAGAAACGAAGCAGATTCCTTCGTATTCCAGACGGAGAAGGCTCTGAACGAAGTAGGTGACAAGGTTCCCGAGAGTGACAAGACCCAGGTACAGGCTGATCTGGAAGCTGTGAAGGCTATTCTGGAGAGAACCAAAGACCAGGAGATGAGCGACAGCGATGTAGATGAGCTGAAGGCTGCAAAAGAGAAACTGACCCAGAGTGCTCAGTCTGTATTCACCAAGATGTATGAGCAGGCTGCTCAGGCACAGCAGGGTGCACAGGGTGCAGCAGGCCCTGACATGAATGCACAGGCCGGTAGCAATGCTGGATCTAACGCAGACGATGATGTGATCGATGGAGATTTCAGAGAAGTATAATTAAACTTCACAAATAACGCAAATCGTGGTATAACAGTAAATGCTGTGTAACAGTGATTGCGAATAACAGGGGGCACAGGGTATGCGAAAGCGTGCCCTGTGCATAACCGTTTTTAGATTTAAATGACAGAGGTGCAAAAATGGCAGAGCAGAAGAGAGACTATTACGAGGTCCTCGGTGTAGATAAGAATGCAGATGATGCTGCAATTAAAAAAGCATACCGGGTACTGGCGAAAAAATACCATCCCGACATGAACCCCGGAGACAAGGAGGCAGAACAGAAGTTTAAAGAAGCTTCCGAGGCTTATGCCGTGCTGAGTGATCCCGAGAAGAGACGCCAGTATGATCAGTATGGTCATGCGGCATTTGACGGTGGTGCAGGCGGCGCCGGTGGTTTCGACTTTAACGGTGCAGACTTCGGAGACATCTTCGGAGATATTTTCGGAGACATTTTCGGAGGCGGAAGAAGCAGAGGTGCCAGAAATAATGGACCTATGAAGGGCGCCAATATCCGTACCAGCGTGCATATTACATTTGAAGAAGCTGTTTTTGGCTGTAAGAAAGAAATTGACCTGACGGTAAAAGAAACCTGTAAGACCTGTAACGGCTCCGGTGCGAAGCCCGGAACCAGCCCTGAGACCTGTACCAAGTGCGGTGGTAAGGGCCAGGTTGTATTTACCCAACAGTCTTTCTTTGGTACAGTTCGTAATGTACAGACCTGTCCCGACTGTCAGGGAACCGGTAAGGTGATCAAGGAGAAGTGTCCGGATTGTCGTGGTACCGGATATATCCCGATGAAGAAGCGTTATGCAGTAGATATTCCCGCAGGTATCGACAACGGACAGTCTACCCGTATGCCGGGACTGGGTGAGCCGGGTGTCAACGGTGGCCCCAGAGGCGATGTGCTGGTAGAAGTGATCGTAGGTCGTCATCCTATCTTCCAGAGACAGGATTTCGATATTTTCTCTACCGTACCTATTTCTTTTGCAGTAGCGGCATTGGGCGGCGAAGTGCTGATCGATACGGTAGACGGCAAGGTGGTATATGATGTAAAGGCCGGAACACAGACCGACACCAAGATTCGTCTGCGCGGCAAGGGTGTTCCTTCCTGGAGAAATAAGGATGTCCGCGGTGACCATTATGTAACACTGGTGGTTCAGACCCCCGATAAGCTAAAGCCGGAAGCAAAGGAACTGTTAAAGCAGTTTGATGCGCTGACCGGGGATTCCCTGAATGCGGTGAAGAATGCCACCGGACAGGGAGAAGGCGAGACCAAGGAGAAGGATCCCAAGGACGGAAAGAAAAAGAAGTTTTGGAAGTAAAAGTTAATAAATAAAATTCCCCGTAGCCTCGGCTGGGGTAAGAAACGCGGCACGCTCGCGCTCTGTCGCAGAGCGTAGCGGTACTGCTTATTCTTACACCCAGCCGGGGCTACTGGTTTGTTAGGAAAAAGTTAAAGGTATCTTTGAAGGCCAATGATATAGAATACAGTTTGTTTTTTTTGTCAAAAGGCAGGGTGAACGGTTTGACAGAATGGGCAGAAACGCTTACAATTCAAGTAGTTATGCTGTCTGTGACACGAAGGAGCCTGCAGGATGGAGAACCGGAAAGAGGAATTTCTGAAAATTGTATGTCAGAGTTATCTGATCGTTATTCTGGCAGTGCTGCCTCTTTATTATATTCCCTGGAATGGATATTATAAACTGGGTGATACCAAATATTACATGTATCGCAATGTTTCACTGCTTTGCCAGGGGATCGCATTGCTGGCAATGTGTGTCTTTACTGTAAGCGGCCGGTGGACAGGGGAACATCGGATTTTTGCCAGATCTCTGGCTGAAGTAGTGAAAAAATCGGCCGATAAATGCAGAACACATGCGGTAACGATGGCGGTCTGCCTGTACGGAATCTGTGCGTTACTCTCTGCAATCTGCAGCCCCTATGGCAGTATCGCGTGGAACGGAGAGCGGGAATGGTACATGGGAGCTGTCACGATCTGTTTGATGATCGGAGGTTTTTTACTGACGGCGAAGTACGGAGGTAGTTGTAAAACGGCGATATGGTTAGGAGAGGCGGCTTTTGTGGCGGTCACCCTGATCGGTCTGTTGCAGAAGCTGGGCTATGATCCTCTGGGACTTCTCAAGGGTTACGTTGTGGGGGACTGGGAGTTTACCCATATGTTGACCACGCTGGGGAACAGCAACTGGCTCAGCGGGTATTACAGTGTGATGTTTCCCTTTTCCATGGCGCTGTTTCACCGGGCAGTGGAAGCGGGGAAAAAAGGTCCCACACTGCTGGCAGGAACGTGTAATATGTTGGCCATGATGCTTCTGCTTTTACAGGGAAGTGACAGCGGTGTGATCGTGGCATGCACAGTCATGGGGTTGTGCTTTTGGCTCGACCGGAAGCAAACCGGACATTGGGAAGTATATTTCCTTTTTCTTGCAGCGGTGGCGCTGGGAATGTGCTGTTGGGGTAAATGGATATTATATCTGGGAACGTTTGACATTCTCCTGCAGGATGGCACCGCCAAAAAACTGGCAGCCTGGCAGGGATGGATTCCGGTTGCAGCAGGGTGTCTGCTGCTTTGGGGAGCCTGTCACAGGATTCCGGAGAATAAGAAAAAAATATTGCAAGAGGGAGTATTGTGTTGTGCACTGGCAGGAATAGCGGTAGTGCTGGCATGGTATCTGCATCGGTTGTCGGTAATCGATTTTGCGGAATGGGGCAATCGCCGGGGAAGATTGTGGCAGATGGCATGGATGGGTTTCCGGAAAGGAAATCTGCATCAGAAGCTGTTGGGAGCAGGCCCGGATTGTTTTGCATCGTATCTGGGAGAACTGTTGCCGGGAGGCACGGTGCTTTTTGATAAAGGATATTTTGAAGGCTCTGTTTTTACCAATGCACATAATGAGTGGCTCACCACACTGGTCAATATGGGACTGCTGGGTGTGGCTGCCTATGCAGCTGTTTTTATCACGGCGCTGCAGACATACAGGAAGAATTTTCTCGCAGTATTGTTACTGCTTACCTATGGGATACATTCCCTGATCAGCTTTCAGCAGGTGCTGAATGCGCCGCTTTTCTTCCTGATACTGGGATTGTGTGAAGCGGCGGCCCGGGGAGAAAAGACCAAAACCAATCAAATGGATACGGATGAGGAGTTGTTAGAAGCTATATGAAAAATATTTGGAAGATTTTTACCGGAGATCTGAAAAAACTGGTGAAGCAGCCTTTTGCGCTGGTTATTATTATCGGGTTGTGCGTGATACCGTCGCTGTATGCGTGGTTTAATATATTTGCCAACTGGGATCCCTATGCCAATACCGGAGGAATTCCTGTGGCGGTAGTATCCCTGGATCAGGACTATACGCTGAAAGACGGATCGGTGGTAAATATGGGAGAATCCGTACTGGAAAGCCTGCATTCCAACACCAGTGTAAAATGGATCTTTCTGGATACCGAGGAAGAGGCAAAAGAGGGCGTGGAAGCTGGAAAATATTATGCAGCCGTCGTCATTACCGATAAATTTACTTATAGTATGTACAATGTATTTTCGGATGATTTTGAGAATCCGGCGCTGATCTATTATCAGAATCAGAAGAGCAATGCCATTGCCACTAAAATCACGGATACGGTGGCAGGAACGCTGCAGAATACCATCAATGAGACCTTTATCAAGGTGGCGGCTACCACGGTATTTGAAGAGGGCAATACGGTGTCGGATCAGGTACAGGGGGACAGTTATGTAGAGGAATTCTGTTCCAAACTGGAGGAACTGAATGACAATCTGAAGGAATACAGTGCCATGATCGACTCCTTTCAGGCAGGCAATGCGCGGCTGGAGTCTGCCATCACCCATGTCAACTATGAGATTCCCGCGATGCAGAAGAAACTGGACAGCACCACAGCCAGTCTGAACCAGAGCAGTCAGGATCTGTCTTCTACCAGAGACACCCTGGGCAATTTCAGCAACAACATCGATACTTCCATGAGCAATATCAATAACTCTCTGGAAAGTATCAAAAAGGCTCTGGATGAAAGCAAACTGGCGGAGGATACCGCCCAGATGACGAGAGATTTGAACCGGGTGGCAAGAGATACCAATACGCTGAACGGACAAGTAAATACACTGCTGGCGGCACTGATCCAACAAAAGCTGGAAAGCGTCTCTGACGGTAATGCTGCGAACGGCGGCACCGGCAGCAATATCAACGCAGCGGCAACTGATGCGGCTATGGAAGCATTGAAAGCCATGCAGAAGGAACTGGATCTGATGAATACCGTAGTGGGCAGCGTTCTGGAATCCACGGACGACAAGGCTGCGGAGAATGCAAAGGTCAATGTCAACAATGCCATGAATAATTTAAGGAGTGCCATTGACAGCTGCGAGACTTCTGTAGGTAATATGCAGGGAATCTATAAGAACAATCTGGTGCCCCAGATGCAGAAGGTTCTGACAAATATGTCAGATTCTCTGAATCAGGTGACCAATCTGGTAAATACCCTGAGCAATACGGTGAAAAATGTCGGAGTTGTCATGGAAGGTGTCGGTGACACTGTGTCCGGAACCAGTGAGAGTCTGGGACAGATCAAAGATGTGGTAGATAATATCAGCGCCAAACTTACAGATCTGACAGAGAAGCTGGACGGTGCATCCGAAGAGGAAATGATGGATATTCTGGTGCGTTTCCTTGGAGGAGATCCGGATAGTCTGGGGGCATATTTTGCATCTCCCGTAACCATGGAGACCATAGCCATGTATCCGGTGGCTACGTATGGTTCTGCCATGACACCGTTCTATTCCACACTGGCGATCTGGGTAGGTTCTACGATCCTGGTGGCACTGGTGAAAGTAAAGGCCTCTCCGAAAGGGCTTGAAAATGTACAGAGCTATCAATTGTATTTCGGCAGATATTTGCTGTTCTTCTTATTGGCACAGATTCAGGCAGCCATCATTGTGGCCGGAGATCTGTGGCTGTTAAAAGTAAACATTGTGGAACCGGGGCTGTTTTTCCTGGCGGCAAGCTTTACGGCTACGGCATTTTCCCTGTTGATCTATTCTCTGACACTGGCATTCGGAGATGTGGGCAAGGCCGTCTGCGTTATTGTTATGGTATTGCAGATCGCTGGTTCCAGCGGTACCTTCCCGATCGAACTGCTACCGGACACCTACCAGAAGATTTATATTTTCTTTCCCTTCCCTTATGCCATCCGGGCCATGCGTGAGGCACTGGCGGGTATGTACGGTACTGCCTATATGGAAGCACTGGCAAAATTGAGCCTGTTTATGATCGAGGGACTGTTGATCGGCCTGGTGATCCGGATCCCGTTCGTAAAACTGAACCATTTTGTGGAAGAGCGTATGGAAGACACTGAGTTAATGTGACACCTGTTCAGAACCATGAAAACGAAAACTCCGCAGGAGTGGGTTTGTGAATGAAGTTCCGAACAGGCAGAAAGGTAAAATCATGGAGAGAAATTACGAAGAAATTTTTCAGAAGGTTCTGGATTACGAGCAGGCCCTTCATGAGAAGAATAGAAAAAGAATAAAGATCGGTCTGAAATGTATCTGGATCGTCCCCTTGTTTTTTCTGGCACTGTTGTTCCTGACTGGCAGCAACAAGGTGATCTTCCTGATCCTGTGGATCGTGTCGCTGTTTGCCCTGTCAATCTATCTGATCGTTGTGGAATATATGGATTATAATCTGCAGGAGAAGATCATGGAGCTCAAAGGAGAAGAAGGCAATCTCAAAGCGGTGACTCCGACAGACTTTGACCGGGCGGCGCAGATCATCCGGGAGACCCGGAAACTGATTGGTGAAGGCCTGAATTCCCCGGCCGAGACCGGGACCGAAGAGGGTCCGGAAGATGAAACCGAAGAGGATAACGAAGACGAGACCGAAGACTGGGAGGATGGTGAATAATATGCATAATATCTGGAAAATATTTACCACCGACATCCGTCGGATCAGCAATAATGTGGTGGCGGTCGTTATTATCATGGGACTCAGCATCCTCCCGGCACTGTATGCCTGGTTCAACATTTTCTCCAACTGGGATCCTTACGAGCCCGCAGCTACCAGTCAGCTGAAAGTAGCCGTGGCTTCCGATGATGCCGGGGCGGAGATCATGGGGCTGTCTCTGAACGTGGGAGACAGTGTGCTGGAGGCTCTGGGAGCCAATACCACTATCGGCTGGGTGTTCCCGGAGACCACGGAGGAAGCACTGGAAGGCGTGAAGAACAGTGATTACTATGCGGCATTGATTATTCCGGAGACTTTTACTCAGGAAATGCTGGGATTTATCGATGGTGAAGTGGATCATCCCACCATTTACTACTATGAAAATGAGAAAAAGAATGGTATTGCCCCCAAAATCACGGGCAAAGCGAAAAATGCTGTGCAGGAACAGGTAAATGCCACCTTTATCAGTACTGTGGCAGAAGCGGTGATGAAAGCGGGAAATGCCCTTTCGGTGGTGAATGCCGGCGGGCAGACCAGTGTGGAAGAATCTCTGGATACCATGCAGGCACAGTTGCAGGATTATGTGGTTATGTTACAGTCCTTCCAGAGTATTATGACCTCCGCGGAGATGATCATGGAGACCAGCCAGAATATGCTTCCGGATATGGATAATATGCTGGAGAATGGACGAAATACCATGATCGGTATGCAGACCATGATCAATTCCAGCGTCGATGCGGTTGACGTTATGGGAGATATGGTGAGCAGCAGTATGGATATGGTCACGGAAGCGTTGCAGTATCTGTCGGTCTTTTCTGATGGATTGCTGGAGCAGATGGGCAGCAACAATGTGGGAAGCACCACGGACACCGGATTGGGCATGGCCATCGGACTGGTACAGGGCATGCAGGCCAATATGGATGTGCTGGGAAGCCTGATCACCGGACAGGATGCTCAGATTCAGGAGATCAACCAGTCTCTGAAAACGATCGAAGCGGATCTGAAACAGCTGCAAGACAGCAAGGGAGATGTGGATCATGATATCAATACTCTGCGGGCACAGATCCGGGAACAGATCCAGATCTGCAACAAACAGCTGAATAATCTGATGAGTGATTACAATAACAATGTCAGACCTTCTTTCCGGGCTACCGGCAAATCCATGCAGCAGGCTTTCCTGAATGCCGCAGCGATGATGAACGGTACGGATGTGAATATGGATGAAATTTCCGATATTCTGAAAGAGTATCAGCAGACTTTGCAGGAAGGTAATGTCAGCCTGCAGGATTCCCTGGTGATCGCACAGGAACTGCTGGACAAGGTCAGCAAAATAGCAGATAATATAAAACGGATCACCGGTGCGGAGACCTATGAGGATATTTTAAGCGCTATGGCTGCCGATCCGACGGCGGTGGCAGACTTCGTATCTTCTCCGGTCAGACTGGAGACGGTACCTGTTTATCCGGTGGATCATTACGGCTCTGCGGCATCGCCGTTCTATACGATCCTGGCAATCTGGGTGGGAGCGCTGTTCCTGGTGGCTATTATTCACGTGGGTGTGAAACCCATTGAACCGGGGGATCATTATAAGGCGCATGAGAGATATTTTGGCAGATATCTGCTGTTTTTCCTGATCGGACAGGCACAGACACTGCTTATTGTTCTTGGGAACCTTTATTATATTGAGATACAGTGTCAGCACAGGTTTTTATACTGGCTGGCGGCAGCCGTGGCCAGTGCGGCATTCAGCTGCTTTATGTATTCTGTGACTTTCGCTTTTGGAAACGTGGGTGAGGCACTGGCTATTGTAGTCATGGTCATCCAGGTGGCGGGAAGCGGCGGAACGTTCCCTATCGAGGTTCTTCCGCAGGTATTCCAGTGGATCTATCCTTTCCTGCCGTTCCAGTTTGGCATGAAAGCGTTTAAAGAATGTATTGCAGGGATGTACGGCGTGGATTATTGGATCAATGTAGGAAAAATGACACTGTTCCTGATCGTAGCATTGCTGCTGGGACTGGCACTGGAGCCGCCGTTCCGCAAGCTGAATCATATGATAGAGAAGAGTAAAGAGAAGACAGGATTAATGATCTGATGAAGATGAAAAAAATGACTTCGGAAAAGAAACATAAAATTGCAACCATTGGCTTATGGCTGATCCTCATTCTGTGCACGGCGGTATTGTTCTCCCTGTGTCTCAGTGAGGGGATCGACTATGATGAAGCATACAGTTATCGCACCGCCCATGACAATACGATGATGGGAATCATTCGCGTGGTACTGGCGGCCCATGATACGGATGTGCCGGTATGGTATATGGGATTGCGGCTGTGGTCGTTTCTGGTAGGAGACGGCATTATTGCCTACAAAATGTTTGCATTGCTGGGAACGGTATTGTCCATGCTGCTGGGGCCTGTTGTGATCCGCAGGCAGTGGGGAGCGAAGACAGCAGCCCTTTATATGATCATGGTAAGCCTGACACCTGCAATGATGAAGATCAGTGTGAACAACAGAATGTATTCCTGGACGGTGTTTGGAGTTACCGTCTGCGGACTGACCGCTTATTTCCTGCGGGAGCGGCTGAACAGTAAGGCCCTGTGGACGATATTGTTTCTGACGACCTTCTGCGGTATTTTCAGTCATTACTTTACCGCGTTCAGTTACCTGTTTATCTACCTGTATCTGGTGGCGGTGATTTGGCAGCAGGACAGAAAACAGATCTGGAAGCCGTTTGTCTGTGGTGGTTCCGTTGTATTGCTTTTTGTGGCATGGCTGATAAAATCGGATTTCTTTCATCTGCTGGTTTCTGATGGAAACCCGACGAACCGGTCCAAATTCGGTATTTACGAATTTTTTGATTTCATTTTCGGAACCGGAGTGAAGTATGCGACCAAAATGGGAGAACTTCTTTTTGTACTGACACTGGTCTGCGCGATCCTCTTTTGGAAGCGGCTGGGGAGAAGAAACGGTGTTTTTGCGGTTCTGTGTACCTGTATTTTCCCAGTAAGCTATTTGATGGCGGCGCTGCTGGCATTACACGCGTCCCACTTTTTTACCTACCGCCATGTTATGCATAGCATGGGATTGTTCTGGCTGGGAATGGCTATCATTTTATCCAGGATCAATTTACAGGAATGGATCGCCTGTCTGTCCTTCACTGTGTGGATGGGAGTGTCGGCCTACGGAATCTCTTATCATGAAGAATATGGTACAATCTCATATCTGGAAGAGACGAAGGCATTTATAGCGGAGAATATGGAGCCGGGAGATGTGGTCGTCTACGATACGGATTCCCGCTTCGGACAGCTATTCGGATGCTATATGCCGGACCAGATCTTTTATACCATGGAAGAGGTGCCGGATCTGGAAGAACTGGTGGGGAAAAGAGTCTGGTATTTCCAGTGTTTCGGACATCTGCTGGAGGAATCGGATAAATATACCGTAACCTATGAAAATATGGGACATTATGGATTTCAGTATATGGATGGGAATACGGATTTTGATATTTTAAAGGTGAACATAACGGAGGAAACGGGAAATGATTAAATGGGTGGAAAGAGGAGTCCTGCTGGCAGCGATACTTTCCATGTTGTTTGTATGGCCGTATGGAGGAATCCGTGAAGATAAAAAGGACAGTTCCTTAAGTGAGGATTATGGATATACAGAGCCCCTGCAGGTGGGAGAATATGCTTCGCAGTATTTTGTTGCGGAGACAGATTTTCTGAAAACACTGGAAATCGCGGTGAACTATAATCAGGAGGAAGAACGGAACGGACTTCTGGGTCTGGAGATATGGAAAGAGGATCAGAAGATATATGAAGGTGTGATTCCTTATGATGCCATGGAATCGACAACATTTTTCCCTGCCGTCATCGATACCCGGCTGAAAAGGGGCGCTGTATATGAATACCGGATCGTGAATCAAAGTATTTCCGAGAATCTGCCGCAGGTAGTATATACTACTACGGAAAAGGCGCATGTACCGGAAAATCAGCAACTGGTGGTACATGAAGCTACTGTGGACGGACAGGCATTGAACCGGTACACCTGGAGAGAGAAGCTGGATGCGGTCAGCGTATTGGAAATCGACAGTTTTATTGCAATAGTGGCTGCGATGATATATGCTGTGTTGGAACAATGGAAAAGAAAGGAAAAAAAGAACAATGAAGTGGGTTAAATTCAGAATAAAGACGGTAACGGAAGCGGAAGATATTATTATCAGCACCCTGTACGATCTCGGACTGGAAGGGGCACAGATCGAAGACAAGGTGCCCCTGACCGCCATGGAGAAGGAGCAGATGTTTGTAGATATCCTGCCGGACGGACCGGAGGATGACGGCATTGCCTATTTAAGTTTTTTTGTAGAGGAAAAAGAGGACGGCAGTCTGGAAGTGGCCGGGGAGAAGACCACGACCGAAGCTGTACTTGCGGATGTAAAGCGGGAACTGGAAGACTTACGCCAGTTTATGAATATCGGCGAGGCATCTGTTGTGGTAGATGAGACGGAGGACATTGACTGGATCAACAACTGGAAACAGTATTTCCACCAGTTCTATATCGATGATATCCTGGTGATCCCTTCCTGGGAAAATATCAAACCGGAAGATACTGATAAGATGGTGCTTCATATCGATCCCGGTACGGCATTTGGCACCGGTATGCATGAGACCACACAGCTGTGTATCCGTCAGCTGCGTAAGTTCATCACTCCTGAGACAGAGCTTTTGGATGTAGGCACCGGCAGCGGTATTCTGGCAATTTTATCCCTCATGTTCGGGGCAAAACATGCCGTGGGAACCGATCTGGATATCTGTGCTGTGGAAGCTGTGGCACAGAACTGCGAAGTGAATGGAATCGATCCGGCACAGTTTGACATGATGATCGGCAATATCATTACAGACAAAGAAGTGCAGGACAAGGTAGGCTATGAGTGTTATGATATCGTGGTGGCCAATATTCTGGCAGATGTACTGGTACCGTTGACTCCTGTCATCGTACATCAGCTGAAGAAGGGCGGTATCTACATCACCTCTGGCATCATTGATGACAAGGAGCAGACCGTGGTGGAGGCTGTGAAGGCCGCTGGATTGGAAGTACTGGAAGTGACCTACCAGGGAGAATGGGTCAGCGTTACCGCAAGAAAGAATTAAGCGCTTAAAATAGGAGTTTCTATGTATCAGTTTTTTGTAGAACCGGAACAGATTGACGTGGCAGCGAAGAGCGTTATCATCCGGGGAACCGATGTGAATCATATCAAAAATGTACTGCGGATGCGCCCCGGCGAAGAAGTGGCTGTCAGCAATGGAATCGACGGGAAGGAATATCGCTGTGGGATCCTTGCACTGGAAGAGGACTGTGTCCGTCTGGAGCTTCGTTTTATCAAGGAAGACGGAGTAGAGCTTCCGGCGAAGATCTATCTGTTCCAGGGACTGCCCAAGGCGGACAAGATGGAGCTCATCATCCAGAAGGCCGTGGAACTGGGAGCCTTTCAGGTGATCCCGGTGTCCATGAAGCGCTGCGTGGTCAAGCTGGATGAGAAAAAAGCGGATGCAAAAATCAAACGCTGGCAGGGAATTGCGGAGGCAGCAGCCAAGCAGAGTAAGCGTGGCGTGATCCCCACGGTGGCACCGGTTATGAGTTATGCGCAGGCGGTGAAAACGGCTTCTGAAATGGATCTGAAACTGGTACCTTACGAGCTGGCGGAAGGAATGCCACAGACGAAACAGCTCATCGAAAGCGCAAGACCCGGACAGCAGATTGCTATTTTTATCGGCCCGGAGGGCGGATTTGATCCGGAGGAGATAAGACTTGCCACGGAGGCGGGAATTCAACCGATCACTTTGGGAAAACGGATCCTGCGGACGGAGACGGCCGGATTTACGACTATCGCATGGCTGATGTATCAGCTGGAAAATTAGACAGCGGACGGCACGGATCGCCTGCCTGCGGCATATTTTAATCATAAGAAGAATATAGTAATTATTCAGAGCAAAAGGAAAGCTCAGAAGAGTCGATTTGGCAAATAGGGCGCTGAATAGTTACGGAAGAGATAGATAGCAAGGAGAAGAAGAGAATGGAAGTCTATTTGGACAATTCCGCCACCACAAGGACATTCCCGGAAGTGGCAGAGTTGATGACGAAGATCATGTGTGAAGATTACGGTAATCCCTCCAGCCTGCATATGAAGGGAGTGGAGGCAGAGAAATACCTCCGCTATGCCAAGGAGACTCTGGCAAGGATTCTGAAGGTGGAGGAGAGGGAACTGTTATTTACCTCCGGAGGAACGGAATCGGACAATATGGCACTGATCGGCTGTGCACTGGCGAATTGCCGCAGAGGCAATCACCTGATCACGACACAGGTGGAACATCCCGCAATCTTACAGACGATGCGCTATCTGGAAAGCCAGGGATACCGTGTCACGTATCTGCCGGTGGATTCCTGTGGCCGTATCCGGCTGGAAGACCTTCGCAGAGCCATGACACCGGAGACGATTCTGGTATCCATTATGCATACCAATAATGAGATCGGTGCCCTGCAGCCCATTGAAGAGGCCGGAGCACTGATCAAACAGATGAACCCCGATACGCTGTTCCATGTGGATGCGGTACAGGGATTCGGAAAATCCCGGATCTATCCCAAGAAGATGCACATTGATCTGCTGTCCGTCAGTGGACACAAGATCCACGGACCGAAGGGCGTCGGACTGCTGTATGTAGGGGAACGGGTGAAGATCCAGCCCATCGTATTCGGTGGCGGACAGCAGCAGAATCTCCGCTCCGGTACCGAGAATGTGCCCGGTATTGCGGGACTTGCAAAAGCAGCGGAAATGCTCTATAGTCATTTTGATGAGGATCATGCCAGACTCTGCGCCTGCAAGAGACGATTCATTGAAGGTGTGGAAAGATTGGATCAGGTGAAGGTCAACGGACTTTTGCCTGATGCTCCTTACGGAGAGGGTACGGCGGCGCATATCGTCAGTGTATCCTTTGCGGGAGTCCGGAGTGAAGTACTCCTGCATGCACTGGAGGACAAGGGAATCTATGTTTCTGCAGGAAGCGCCTGCTCTGCACACAAGCCGCAGCCTTCTGCTACACTGAAAGCCATCGGTGTCGACAAATCCCTGTTGGATTCCACCATACGTTTCAGTTTTTCCGTATTTACCACGGAAGAAGAGATTGACGTATGTCTCCAGGCATTGTACAATATAGTACCTATGTTACGCAGATACAGTCGCAGATAAGCGATTTGAGAAACACTCAGAAAGGAAACGAACGTGTTTACATCATTTTTGATAAAATATGCCGAGATCGGCATTAAGGGAAAGAACCGTTACCTGTTCGAAGATGCTTTGGTACGCCAGATTAAGTATGCACTGAAAAAGTGTGAGGGAGAATTCCTGGTGCACAAGACACAGGGCCGTATCTTCGTAGATGCAGAGTCAGAATTTGACTACGATGAAGTTGTGGCACACTTACAAAGAGTCTTCGGAATCTCCGGAATCTGCCCGGTAGTGCACGTACAGGATGAGGGCTTTGAGAAGCTGTGTGAGACCGTGATTGACTACATTGCAAAAGTATATCCCGATTGCAATCAGACGTTCAAGGTGGCAGCGAGACGTGCCCGGAAAAATTACCCCAAGGATTCCATGACCATCAACATGGATATGGGAGAAGCTATCCTGAAGGCTTATCCCAATATGAAGGTGGATGTACATCATCCCGATATTATGCTGAACATTGAGATCCGTGAAGAAATCTATATCTACTCCGTGATCCTGCCCGGTCCCGGAGGAATGCCCGTAGGTACCGGTGGCAAGGGAATGCTGCTTCTCTCCGGTGGTATTGATTCTCCCGTGGCAGGTTATATGATCGCCAAGAGAGGCGTCAAGATCGATGCGGTATATTTCCATGCACCGCCTTACACCAGTGAGCGTGCGAAGCAGAAAGTAGTGGATCTGGCGAAAATCGTTGCCCGTTACACCGGACCGATCTATCTGCATGTGATCAATTTTACCGATATTCAGTTATATATCTATGAGAAATGTCCTCATGAGGAACTGACCATTATCATGCGCCGTTATATGATGCGGATTGCGGAACAGATCGCGAAAGAGACTGAGTGCCTGGGCCTGATCACCGGTGAGAGCATTGGCCAGGTGGCATCTCAGACCATGAATTCCCTGATCGCCACCAATGAAGTCTGCGAGCTGCCGGTCTATCGTCCGCTGATCGGTTTTGACAAGCAGGAGATCGTGGAAGTATCCGAGAAGATCGGAACCTATGAGACTTCCATTCTTCCTTATGAAGACTGCTGTACCATTTTCGTGGCAAAGCATCCTGTGACGAAACCCAACGTGAAGGTGATCCGCAGACATGAACACAATCTGGATGAGAAGATCGATGAACTGGTGAAGACCGCACTGGAGACCAAAGAACTGATCATTGCGGAAGCATAAGTGCGAATGCAGAGTAACTATTCAGAACCGGGGAAACAGAGGTACTGAATAGTTACTTTTTTGGAATGGCATATAAAAAACACCTCAAGAGGATTGCGTCTCTCAAGGTGTTCTCTGTTTTACTATGTATTCGGAATTCCGAATCGGTAACTTATACCAGATAAGGCTTTAATACTTCCAGAACCTCATCAGCGCCATCCTCTGCATGGATGTTCAGGTCGATAGGCTTGGAAAGATCCAGGCTGAAGATACCCATGATGGACTTTGCATCAATTACGTATCTGCCGGATACAAGATCGAAATCATAATCGAACTTAGTAATATCGTTTACGAAAGATTTTACCTTATCAATAGAATTTAAAGAAATCTGAACTGTCTTCATGTTGACTACCTCCTTAATGTGTGTCATACCTTCTGACTTTATATTAATGGGGGAACGCTCAAAAGTCAAGACGAAAACAATACAAAAAAAGAGAGGAATCCTATGAAAAGTGTAGCATTACACAACCTTGGATGTAAGGTTAATTCCTATGAAATAGAAGTAATGCAACAAATGTTACAAGAAAAAGGTTATACTATTGTACCATTTGATGAAACCGCAGATATTTATATTGTAAATACCTGCACAGTTACCAATATTGCAGACCGGAAAAGCAGACAGATGCTTCATCGTGCGAAGCAGAAAAATCCGGCGGCACTGGTGGTGGCTGTGGGATGCTACGTGCAGACCGGAAGGGAAGATGTGGAGCAGGATCCCTGCATCGATCTGGCGATCGGCAACAACCGCAAGAAGGACCTGGCGTCCATTCTGGAGGAATATTTGCAGGATCTGGAACAGGAAGATGCGGTGGCGGAGAATACAGAAAATGCCGGGCATGGTGTGGACAAGACTCTGCATGACACTACTGTTATAGACATTAACCATACTGCAGAATACGAAGAAATGACTCTGAAACAGACGGCGGAGCACACTCGTGCCTATATTAAAATTCAGGACGGATGCAATCAGTTCTGCTCTTACTGCGTTATCCCCTATGCCAGAGGCAGAGTCCGCAGCCGCAGGGCGGAAGATATCATCCGGGAGATCACCGGCATGGCACAGAACGGATACCGGGAGATCGTACTGACAGGTATCCATATCAGTTCCTACGGCATTGATTTCGACGAGGAAGCCTGGAAGCGGGGAGAAAGTGTCTCCGTATTAAAAGAAGATGAGGAGAGAAGAGATTATTCCGGCAGCAGTAAGCTGATCGATCTGCTGGAACGGATCCATGATATTGAAGGTATTGAGCGGATCCGTATCGGTTCCCTGGAACCCCGTATTATTACGGAGGAGACGGCAGCCAGAATGGCGGCACTGCCGAAGCTGTGTCCCCATTTCCATCTGTCCTTGCAGAGCGGCTGTGATGCCACGCTACGCCGTATGAACCGTAAATATACTTCCGAAGAATATGCGGAGAGTGTTGCGCTGCTTCGTAAGGTATTTGACCATCCCGCCATCACCACAGATGTCATTGTGGGTTTCCCGGGGGAGACTGAGGAAGAGTTTGCGCAGACAAAGGAATTTTTAGACCGGATTCAATTCTTCGAGATGCATATTTTCAAGTATTCCAAACGGGCAGGCACCAGAGCGGCCGTGATGTCTCATCAGGTGCCGGATCCCGTGAAGACCACCAGAAGTGCGGAACTTCTGGCTATGGAGAAGGAACAGTCGAAGCAGTTCCGGACCCACTATGTGGGACGGGAGGCGGAGGTGCTTCTGGAGGAGACCAAGGAGATCGGCGGAACGGAATACCTGCTGGGACATACAAGAGATTATGTCAAACTGGCTGTCTCTGTGAAGGAAAATAAAAAAAATGTTGCAAATACCGTGATATGCGGCAGGGTACAGGGGTTTTTGACGGATGAAATCCTATTACTATCACCCCTTGAATTTTCAAAGTAAATGCGGTAATATAAGGCATAACGGAAAGATTTGCCCTATGGCAGAAAAAGAGGATCGTATGCAGGACTTAGGAAATACACAATACTTCAAGGTAGAGACAGAACCTGAGACCGGCGTGAAGCTGGTGCTTTCTACCGTATATGAGGCACTGACGGAAAAAGGATATAACCCTGTGAACCAGATCGTAGGTTATATCATGAGCGGGGACCCTACTTATATTACCAGTCACAAAAATGCCCGCAGCCTGATCATGAAGGTGGAGCGGGATGAATTGGTAGAAGAACTGCTCACGGAGTATATCAGGACCAAACACTGGAAATAATCACAACTATCAGGAGGACCCACATGCGTATCATGGGTTTGGATTTCGGCTCACGTACCGTGGGCGTGGCGATCAGCGACAGTCTGCTCTTAACTGCGCAGGGAGTAGAGATCATTCGCCGCAAAGAAGAAAATAAATTACGACAGACGCTGGCCCGGATCGAGGAACTGATCGTGGAGAACGAAGTGGAAGAGATCGTTCTGGGACTTCCCAAGAACATGAACGATACCGAGGGTGTCCGCGTGGAACTGACCAAAGAGTTCAAGGAGAAGCTGGAACGCAGGACCGGTCTGCCCGTGTACTTCTGGGATGAGAGACTGACTACCGTAGCTGCGGACAAGGCAATGATGGAAGCGGGGATCCGTCGTGAGAACCGCAAGGATTATGTGGATATGATCGCAGCAACCCTGATCCTGCAGGGATATCTGGATCGCAGGAACAATGAGAAGAAAAAGGAATCAGAATGAGTAAATTGGAAAAGATCACATTTCGCCCCGAAGGCGAAGAACCTGTAGAATTTTATGTACTGGAACAGACCAGGATCGGAGGACACAATTACATCCTGGTGACTGATGTGGAAGAGGGCGATGGAGATGCCCTGATCCTGAAGGATATGTCTCAGGATGGTGAAGAAGAGAGCATTTATGATGTAGTCTCCGATGATGAAGAACTGGAAGCGGTATCCGGAGTATTTGCGGATATGTTAGAGGACGTTGATTTAATTTAGATCATATCCTATGGATTGTTCCGTGCCATGCACTCACACAATCCGTTCCAATATCACCATATTGCGAAGCATTCGCTCCGCTTTTATGCTCATATTGGAGCAGGTCATTAAGCCATAAAATCACTCCCGTGCAAGCACGTTGTGTTTTCAGGCTTATGACCTTGATATATGATAAATACAGGCAGTTCTGCGAGAAGGACGGTCTTATATTTATATATGATTTGTATGATTGGCAGAGAGGGATATTGGAGGCTTTGCCGGTTTCAGCATATAATGGTTTTGTGCCAAAAGTGACAGGGAATACACGAAGGGCATGAGAGATGCCGTTATTTTGATGGAATCGTAAGATCTGGGATGTCTGATCTCCACGGGAGTCTTTGAGAAGAGAGCCGGAAGGAGCAGGCGTGAAATCACAGATCTTTGTTTGCAGAGCATACTATCTCATTCTAACGCCGGAATACATACACGAAGCAAGATGTATAGACGTATAGAATTTGGAGGTAATTTCGTTGAAAAAGAAAAAAGAGAATAGTAACGTTTCAGGTCTGAAGATCATTCCTTTGGGAGGCCTGGAGCAGATCGGTATGAACATTACTGCCTTCCAGTATGAGGACAGTATTATTGTGGTGGACTGTGGTCTGTCTTTCCCTGCAGATGATATGCTGGGAATCGATCTGGTCATCCCGGATGTGACTTATCTGAAGGACAATATCGACAAGGTAAAGGGTTTTGTCATCACCCACGGACATGAGGATCATATCGGAGCACTGCCTTATGTGCTGCGGGATATTAATGTTCCCATCTACGCTACCCGCCTGACCATGGGTATTATCGAGAACAAGCTGACCGAGCACAATCTCATGAAGAAGACCAAGCGTAAAGTAGTGAAGTTCGGTCAGTCCATCAATCTGGGCGATTTCCGTGTGGAATTCATCAAGACGAATCACAGTATCGTAGATGCCGCAGCACTGGCCATTTATTCCCCTGCCGGTATTGTGGTGCACACCGGAGACTTTAAGGTAGACTACACACCGGTATATGGAGATGCCATTGATTTGCAGCGTTTTGCAGAAATCGGCAAAAAGGGTGTACTGGCACTGATGTGCGACTCCACCAATGCAGAGCGTCCCGGCTTTACCCCTTCTGAGAAAACAGTGGGTAAGACCTTTGATACTTTATTTGAAGAACATAAGAACACCAGAATTTTCGTGGCAACTTTCGCATCCAACGTGGATCGTGTACAGCAGATCATCAATACGGCATACAAATTTGGCCGTAAAGTGGCTGTGGAAGGCCGCAGTATGGTAAATATCCTGGATACCGCCATCAAGCTGGAGTGCATCAATATTCCCGAGAATACACTGGTGGATCTGGATCAGATGAAGAATTATCCCGATGAGCAGCAGGTGATTATCACCACCGGAAGCCAGGGCGAAAGTATGGCAGCCCTGTCCCGTATGGCCAACAATATGCACCGTAAGATCACGATCGGTGCGGGAGATACCGTAATCTTCTCCTCCAACCCTATCCCGGGCAATGAAAAGTCCGTCACCAAGATCATCAACGAGCTGCTCCGCAAAGGCGCAGATGTTATTTTCCAGGATGCTCATGTATCCGGACATGCCTGCCAGGAAGAGATCAAGCTGATCTATACCCTGATCCATCCGAAGTACGCAGTACCCGTGCATGGTGAATACAAGCATCTGAAGGCACAGGCCAAGATTGCAGAGAGTCTGGGCATCAGTAAGGACAATATCTTCATCCTGTCCTCCGGAGATGTATTGGAAGTCAGCGAGGAACAGGCCAAGGTCAACGGCAGAGTACCCGTAGGAGCTATTCTGGTCGACGGTCTGGGTGTCGGTGATGTCGGAAATGTAGTATTGAGAGATAGACAGCATCTGGCAGAAGATGGTATTATGATCGTGGTCATGAGTCTGGACAAGGCCAGTGGAGAACTGGTAGCAGGTCCCGACATTGTATCCAGAGGTTTTGTATATGTGAAGGAATCCGATGAACTTATCGAGGAAGCCAGACGCACCGTGGATGATGCGCTGCAGGCATGTCTGGATAAGGGAATTACGGACTGGGGTAAACTGAAGACCACCACCAAGGATGTCCTCAGCGATTATGTATGGAAGAAGACCAAGAGACGTCCCATGATCCTTCCAATCATTATGGAAGTGTAATAGCAGCGATTGCTGGAAAGGTCGTAAGCAGATGAAGATTACATCGGACGAAAATGTAAATCAGGCTGTAGAGCAGATGGTACAGGCGATTCGTAATACCGACGCTTATCTGGAATATCAGAAGCAGCTGGCCCGCGTGAAGGAACAATCGGAACTTAAGAGACAGATCGATGAATTCCGGACCAGAAATTTTGAATTGCAGACCAGCAAGGACACCAACTTTGATAAGCTGGATCAGTTTACCAGAGAAAACGAAGCTTTCCGGGAGAATCCACTGGTGTCGGATTTTCTGGCGGCGGAGCTGGCATTTTGCCGTATGATGCAGGAGATCGGACTTTACGTTACCGATCAGATGCATTTTGAGTGAGCAAAAGGAAAGTCTCGAAGAGACGATTTTGCGAATGTATGGATCGAAATGCGGATTACTTGGATAAGAAAGGACAGAACACATGAAGGCAGCAAATTTGGCAGGTGCCGTATTGGGCGCTATCTTAAAAGTGGCATTTGCAGTGATCGTGGTATATCTGGTGTACACCGGAGCGTCTACATGCTACGACTATGGTTATCGTATTTTCACAGAACCGGCGGTCTCTGCCGGAGAGGGACGTAAGATCACAGTAACCCTGACCTCGGACATGTCCGCAACGGAGATTGGCACAATTATGCAGGAAAAGGGCCTGACACGTGACAGCAGACTGTTCGCATTACAGTATCTGCTATCCGAGTATAAAAAGGACTGGAAGCCCGGAACCTACGAATTGAGTACAGCCATGACCGCAGAAGAGATGATGGAAGTCATGGCCGGACAGACGGAAAGCGCAACGGAAGAGACAGTGGAGACTATAGACAACGGCAGTGCGATTACCGGTGAGACACAGGATACCACTGCAGTTGCACAGTAAAGTGTGAAATGAGGAACAGTATGATCATAGACGAGAGAATGTCCGCGTTTATCGATTCCCTGGACAGCGGGAATCCGGCGTGGCTGAATGAGATTGAAAAATTCGCTCTGGAGACACAGGTTCCCATCATACGCAGATCCATGCAAAGTCTGCTGAAATTTTTGCTGAAATTTACAAAGCCGAAGAGCATCCTGGAAGTCGGGACTGCTATCGGCTTTTCTGCGTTACTGATGAGTGAATATGCACCGGAGGATTGTCATATCACGACGATCGAAAAATATGAGAAAAGAATTCCTATTGCAAAAGAGAACTTCCGTAAGGCAGGCAGGGAAGACCGGATCACTCTGCTGGAGGGTGATGCTACGGAGATCCTGCGGGAACTGGAAGGCACCTATGATGTGATCTTTATGGATGCGGCGAAGGGACAGTACATTCATTTCCTGCCGGATATCTTACGCCTGTTGCCCCCCGGCGGACTGTTGATCTCCGACAACGTATTACAGGACGGTGATATCATAGAATCCCGTTTTGCCGTAACCAGAAGGAACCGGACCATTCATGCAAGGATGCGGGAATATCTGTATGAATTGAAACATCATCCGGAACTGGAGACGGTGATCCTGCCGGTAGGTGATGGAGTGACACTGAGTACGAAGAAAGAGGAAAGCACGGTTACTCAAAATAAATAACATAATAATACGGGTATTCCCAGGTCTGGTAAGCCAGTCCGGACTCTGACAGATTCTGCAGGAATTCATTGTTCTTTTTGTATACCACATAGACGGAAGAAGGACTGATCTCCGTGGAATAGTCGGTGAGAAAATGATAAGTGTGTATACCGTCGGTAAAGGTTTCTTCATCCTGAGTATCATAAGGAGATGCGGGATAATAAAAGAAGAAAAACTCCTTCATGTTGACCAGATCCACATAGAGATCCGCATAATCCAGGTTGAGATTCACATCATCCACACACTCCCGGAAGGAGATGGAATACAGATAATTCGGGCAGACATCGGTCATGGTATAGACCCGGAAATAAAAGCTGCAGAAAGAGATGCACCATAAGAGATAACCGGCGGACAAAAGGAGCATAAAGCCTGTGTGATAAGAGGACAGGAAACGGCAGCAAAGGAAAAGTCCTTTTATCAGGAAGAAGAGATAACAGATAAAGAAACTGTTAGCCCGGTAGACATAGCCGGATCCGGACAGACCAATGGTGATGAGACCGCTGAGAAAGAACAGCAGATAGATACTGTCGGCCTGAAAAGTCCGCTTGTACAGAGAGACAAGAAAACTGTAAACTGCACCGATAAATCCCAGAACAATAAAAGGAATGGATAAGGGATAAAGCGTGTAAAATTTAGGTACGGCATCTAAACGGTAGGAACCACATGTCAAGGTAATCTTTATGATATCTTTTATATTTTCCCAGAAAGAAGTGACTCCCACATCGGACATGCGCTCGGAGGCGATGGGAGATATGGTAAGCCCCAGAAAATGAATGGTTTCCCAGTGGAATAACAGGGAGCATACAAATAATATTACGGGCAGAGCTGTAATACATACACATGCAGCCCAGAGCAGAACCCGGCGGAAGGATATTTCTTTCGTGTATAGCAGATACAGGGAAATGCAGATCAGAAAAATAGGGATCAGGAAGTAACTCAGTGCATACGAATACATCGTGATACCAAAAAAGACTCCGGATAATATAAGGTTCCGAAGGGTCTTAGTCTGTGTGAAACGGATGAGAAACAGCAATGCTACAGCTGAGCAGCACAACATAAGATTACAGTCCAGGGCAAAACGGGCGGACATGATATAATAGGGGCAGACTGCCAACAGGAAAGCAGCAGCAATACTCCATTTTTGATCATCGAACACCAGACGGATACTTTTGGTCCCGACAAAAAACAGCAACAGGCTTGCAAGGACGGCGGGAATTTTGAGAAGCGTAAGAGACAGGTTGCCCTGTCCGACTGTCCGGATCAGCAGAGCCAGTAAGTAGGTATAAAGAGGACTCTGACCACCATAAAAATTCTGAGGGTAAAAAGGGCGTACATTGAGATACCGGTCGGTTCCGTAATGAGCCAGACACCAGGCATTATAACCCAGTCCTGCTTCATCGATATGAAGAACGTCGGGCAGGCTTTCCAGACGATAAACGCGCAGGAAGACCGCAATGAGAAACAACAGCAGGATGGCTGCGGAATACCAGTATTTTTTCACCAGAGATTTCAGATCCTTCATTTGTGGATACCTCGCAATCAATCAAAATAAAATAAGTAATACGGTGAAAATTCTACCGTATGGCAGGAAAGTCCGGAATCGTTCAGATAAGAAATAAATTCCTGATTTTCTTTGCGGACAATGTAGGCTGCGGAAGGAGAGAGCGGAGTGGAAGCATTCAGTATATAATGCTTGGGAATTTCACCGTCTTCTTCCCGGGCGGACAGGGGAACGCGCTCATAAGGAGAAATAGGATAATAAAAATACAAAAACTCCTCTACATCAACGCAGTCCGCATAGATTTCTTTATCCCCGAGATTTTCGTCAATATAGGTGACAATGTCGGAAATATCGGCAAAATAGAAGGAATTTGCATAGGTATGCAGATCCAGCACGGAATATATAGTGTAATAGTAACGCATAAACGAAGCAATCCACAGCACATAGCCATAAGCCAGAATGCTCAGAAATGCTTTCCGGTAAACGGTAAGAAAATCGCAACATGCCCGGATACCACGGAGAAAAAAGAACAGATAACAGATATAGATGCTGTTGGCACGATATAGATGATCTGTAGGTGTCAGAGCAACCACAAAGGAGCAGCTGATGAAATAGAACAGATATACTGTGCCGGAATGAAAACAGCGTGTCCGGAAGGAATTTCCGAAGTCATAAACGGAACATAACATTCCCAACAGGATAAAAGGGATGGAAACCGGGTATAAGGTATAGAATTTATCCACGGAATCCATAGGATAAATACTGTATGTCAGAGTGATCTTAAGGTTGTTCCACAGATTTGCACCCAATGAGGAAAAAGAAATTTCATCCATGCGGTTGCCGGAAATAGGAGAAATTGTAAAGCCGAGAAAATGAATAGGCTCTGCATGGAAGAGAAGTGTGTAGGCAAAAAGGATCACGGGCAATGCCGTAATGCAGACACTGACCGCCCACAACAGTATTCTGGAAAACGTGATTTTTTTATGGTAAAGCATGTAAAGAGAGATCAGAACCAGAAAAATAGGTAGGATCAGATAACTCAATGCATAAGAGTACAAGCTGATACCGAAGCAGACTCCGGACAGAAGTAAAGTATGCAGTTTTCCTGTTTTCAGATACAAAAGCAGTACAAGAACAGAACAGGAAATGCAGCACAACATCAGATTGCAGTCCAGGGCATAACGTCCGGACATCACAAAATACGGGCAGAAACACAGAAAAAGAGCAGCAGCGAGGGTGATTTTTTTATTATCAAAGATAAGGGACATGCTCCTGGTGCCGGTGATCCACAGAAGAAGACTGGCAAAGGCAGCAGGAAATCTTACCAGAAAAACGGACAGATTCCCCTTCCCGAAAAACTTGATCAGCAATACGACAAGGTAAGTATAGAGAGGGCTTTGGCCACCGTAAAAATTCTGCGGATAGAAAGGCAGCACATTGAGATAACGATCGGTACCGTAATTGGCCAGACACCAGGAGTTATATCCAAGAGCGGCTTCGTCTATATGTAAAACATCCGGTAAAACGGTCAGTTTATAGAATCTTAAAAATACTGTGACACAAAACAGAAAAAGTAATGTGATCTGATACCAGTTTTGTTTGCATAAATTCTTCATCTCGTGTATCCTTATATATTATAATATGATGGTTAATAGTTTATCACAGATAGAAGATAAAGTACATTATAAATTGCCGGGAATACAATGATCACAGTAAGGAGAAATACATATGAAGTCGGGTCAAAAGAAAAAGAAAATAAACAAGGCAGAGGTCATAGGAAAAGGTCTGCTGACGGTGCTGCTCATTGCACTGGAATTAGCCATCTGGCCGGGATACCTGGTGTATAATAACTATATGAGCAGCTCTTACAGTGAATACAGTGTGTATAGTGAGCCCATCACGGAACGGACGGAGATCACACAGTATTTTAAGCCGCTGTATTCCAGATTGGATCAGATAGAATTTGCGCTGGGATTTGAGCAGGAAGCGGTGACAGATCAGGTATTGCATTTTGTACTATATGATGAAAAGAATACAGAGCTGATGTCACAGGATTTTCCTCTCGGAAGTATGAGTGCGGATCATTTCTACGCACTTCCCCTGGGGGTGTCACTTTCCGGAAAACGGACATATCATTGGACGCTTACAATACCGGAAGCCGCAGAATGCAATATCCGGTTTATGTATGCGGAACATGGAAACGGTGTGGCCCCGGAGAATATACGTCTTGAAAGGAACGGCGGGTTGTTTGCTGCGGAAGATGCACAGGCTACGACCAGATATTATTATAAGATACATCCGGATAAAGTGATCATAATAGGTGGTTACTGGCTGGGAAATGCTTTGATTTATCTCATTCTTTTGGAAACTATGAATAAATCGTTCAAATATTGGAGAAATAAGAAGGGTACAGCAGATGAAACAGTTGCTTAAGGAAAACAGTAAATGGAAAAACGTTGGATGGTTTTTCCGGATCTTATTCATGGTATTTGCATTGACACCTGGGTGCCTGACAACGTTGAGTGACGGATTGGACGGTCTGCATGTAGAAATGGTTTTTCTGACCATGGGTGTGGGAGCCGTATGCTGGATCACAAAGGACGAATCTCTGAGAAAAAACAGATGGCTGCATGTTTTGTGTGCCTTTTTTGCATTTACTACAGTAATGGGGACAAGCTATCATGAGCAGGGCAGCTGGAACTATGTGTTTGGAAGCTTTGCCCAGTTCCTGTTGGCACTGGCGGTGATGGCCGGTTATTACAACCTGTATGAGAGTCTCATTGCACTTGGAGCTTATGTATCGGAACATTGGGAAGGAGTGCGAAGGAGAGAAACAAAGGGTAAAATAGAGAATTTTATCTTCGAAGCACATCCCTTCTGGAGTACTTTTGCCATAGCAATGCTGTGTGCGCTGCCCTATATGATAAGTTTTTTCCCGGGACCGATTCAGGCGGATGCATTTGAACAGGTGTGGAGGTACATGGGAATTATTGAAAACAGCAATAAACACCCGGTGGTATCCACGGCAATCATGGGAAGATGTCTGGCTTTCGGAAGAGTGGTACTGGGCTCCGACAATCTTGGAATTTTTACTTATACTTTGATACAGTCCTTATTGCAGGCAGTTGGAATCTCATATCTCGTCTGCGTTATGAAAAAAATGAAAGCACCGGTCTGGATCCGTTGGTTCGGACTGCTGTTTCTTACTGTGTTCCCGCTATTTCCCATGTGGGGATTTACCATGGTGAAGGATGCACAGTACTATATCAGCCTGTTGTATTTTGGAGTGTCATTTGCGGATATCCTGGTAGATGGAACGGAAAAGAAAAAATGGTGGAAACAGATCGTATTCCTCTGTGCTTCCTACGGTATGATCCTCTGCAGAAAAGAAGGCAGATATCTTTTGGTGGGGGCGCTGATCTGCCTGCTTTTCTACCATAAAAAGCAGTGGAAATTATACCTGTTTACAGCAGTAACCGGTTTTATGATCCTGTTCTATATAGAGCAGATATATATGCCGGCACATGATATTGAAGAGGGAAGACTGGCGGAAGGACTATCGGCCCCTATTCAACAGACGGCAAGATACCAGAGGGATCACGGAGCAGAGGTCACGGAGGAAGAACGGGCGATTCTGTCGGAATTGTTTGATGACTATGATCAGATGGGAACGGCACATTATGCACCGGAGATATCCGATGCGGCCAAAGACCAGATGATATCCCATCCCACGAAGGAACAACTGAAGAATTATTTTAAAGTCTGGTTTGCACAGTTCTGCAAGCATCCGGATACTTATTTCCAGGCATTTTTTAACCAGACTTACGGATATTTTTATACGGACCGGAAGGACAGACTGGGAACGCCGATCATAGAGACTACGGTTGGCAGAGAGCAGCTTTCGATGGAAGAGTTCTATATGGAAATAGGATTTCCTCCACAGCTGAAAGGCATGAGAGAATTTCTGATCGGCATGATACATTTTGTAACACAATTCCCGCTGATCTCCCTGTTGTATAATGCGGGATTTCACGGATACCTGCTGCTGGGATATGTGGTGTATCTGCTGGGATCGAAAAAGGGAAAGCGGATTTTGCTGATAGTACCCACACTGCTGGTGTTTGCGGTATGCATTCTTTCCCCGGTCAACGGAGAACTGCGCTATATGCTGCCGGTGATGATAATGCTTCCGCTAAATCTGACATGGTGTGCTTATCAGGAAAGAGAATCTGTTGCAGAAAAAGAGGAGAAATAAAATGACATATAAAAAACCGGAACTTTTAATCCCGGCCAGCAGCCTGGAAGTATTAAAAACGGCTGTTATTTTTGGCGCGGATGCTGTTTATATCGGCGGAGAAGCTTTTGGACTGCGGGCCAAGGCAAAAAATTTCAGCAGTGAAGAAATGGCGGAAGGAGTTGCATTCGCCCATGCACATGGAGTGAAGGTTTATGTGACGGCCAATATTCTGGCGCACAATTATGATCTCGAGGGAGCCAGAAAATATTTTGCCGAGCTGCGGGATATGAAGCCGGAGCAGCCGGATGCGCTGATCATTTCCGATCCGGGAATGTTCATGATCGCCAAAGAAGTCTGGCCCCAGGTGGAGGTGCATATTTCCACGCAGGCCAACAATACCAATTATGAGACATATCTGTTCTGGTGGAAGCTGGGAGCCAAAAGAGTGGTGTCTGCCAGAGAACTGTCACTGGTAGAGATCAAGGGAATCCGGGAGAAGATTCCTGCGGAAATGGAGATTGAGAGTTTTGTCCACGGGGCAATGTGTATCTCTTATTCCGGCAGATGTCTGCTGAGCAATTTCTTTACAGGAAGAGACGCCAACAGAGGTGCCTGCACACATCCCTGCCGCTGGAAATATGCGGTGGTGGAGGAGACCCGTCCCGGAGAATATCTGCCGGTCTACGAGAATGAGCGGGGGACATATATTTTCAACTCCAAGGATCTGTGCATGATCGAACATATTCCGGAGCTGGTGGAGGCAGGAATCGACAGTCTCAAGATCGAGGGGCGTATGAAGACCGCATTGTATGTGGCAACGGTAGCCAGAACCTACCGGAAGGCCATTGATGATTATTTTGCCGATCCGGAGCTGTACGAGAAAAATATGGACTGGTACAAGGCAGAGATCTCCAAGTGCACCTATCGTCAGTTTACGACGGGGTTCTATTTCGGCAAGCCGGATGAAAATACGCAGATCTATGATAATAACACTTACGTGAACGAATATATTTATCTGGGAATTGTGGAGGCAGTAAAGGATTCTCTGTGCCGGATCGAGCAGCGGAACAAATTCTGCGTGGGCGATTCCATAGAAATCATGAAGCCTGACGGCACCAATGTACCGGTCACGGTGGAAGCTATGTACACCGAGGAGGGAGAAAGTGTGGACAGTGCACCCCATCCCAAGCAGGTGCTGTGGATAAAGTTATCCACGCCGCCGCAGGAATTTGATTTGCTGCGTCAGAAAAATGCTGATTGAGAAAGAGTGACCGGAGGTAACGCCTTATGAAAAGGGAAGGCAGAATTCATAAAGGAGTGTCCATAGGTGCCTATAGTATTCTCATCGCTTTTATGCTGTTGCTGTTGTGGACAGTACTCAGGTATCCGGGGAATCATCTGATCCCATGGCAGATGGCTCTGGGGGTGGCGGCTGCTACAGTGTTGCTGCTGGCGGCCGGTGCGGCATGGAATAAAATATATACGGTGACAGGCCGGAGAAATTCGCTGTATGCCGTAGCGCTGGTATTGTTTGGGGTGCTGCTTTATGTGGTTTCATTGAGCCGGCAGGGGAATGAGAATACTCTGCTGGATTACACCTATGTCTATCGGGATGCCCTGAATCTGGCGAACGGGAGAGAACTGGAAGACACCAATTATTTTTTGACCTATTCGAATAATCTGAAGCCGATGCTTTTGCTTTCCGTTCTGTTTCGGATGGCATTGCTGATGGATGTGTCCCCGTTTTATTTTGTTTTGCTGCGGAATGTAATTCTGGTGATGCTGGTGGCATGTGCCTGTGGTTATCTTGCGGAACGGAATGGGGATACTTGCTGGAGATTTCCGATCCTGCTTGCCTTTGTATTTCTGCTTCCGATGTGGGAGATGACTGCCGTGTTTTATACGGATTCCATGAGCTTCGGTATGGGAATCCTGGGACTGGCTTTCCTGAAATTGGCGGCAGCATCCAGGGGGAAGCGCCGGCAGATCCTGTGGGCGCTGCTTGCGGCCGGTATGGCAGTACTGGCAGGCACATGGAAGATCACAGTGATCATACCGCTGATCGCATGCGCTGTGATCCTCTTGTGGCAGAGAGTGTCGGTGGACCGTCGAGTGACATTGCTGTTTGGAGGTTTTGTCGTGATTCTGGGAGTGGCTCTGCAGCTCTGGGCCAATTCCTACGAGATCACAAAGGAAGCATCTGAAACAGCCAATCCTGTGATCAGCTGGGTGGCACTGGGAATGAAGGAAGACGGTTCCTGGACCAACAACACAGAGTTTGTGGATCATATGTATGAATTTTCCACCAGACAGGAAAAACAGCAATACAGTATGGAATATATTCGCGAAAACAGATCGGAATTCTGGAATCCCGTACATTTGCGCAAAAAGGCAAGCTATAATTTTGCCAACGGAAATCTGGGGGCCAGTGCATTTTTGAACGTGGAGTACAGCGATGGAACCCTGCTCTGGGAAATGTTTTCGCCCTGGGGAAAATACTACTGGCGCACCTGTCAGTATTGTTTCTGCTATCTGGTGTCCATGTATGTGCTGTTACTGATCGGAATGATCCTCAGCCTTCGCAATATTATCAGAGATCAGGAACCACCTGTAATGCTGATGATCTGTCAGTTGGGATTTATCGGTATCGTTGTTTTTTTAATGTTCTGGGAAGCCAGTGGAAGACAGATGTACAATCAGATGCCCGGAATCCTGCTGGGAAGTGTTCTGAGTATAGAGTATTTTTGGAAAAACTTATCACTAAAACCTCGAAAATAATAATTGACCATTATAACGCACATGTTGTACACTGTATTCGATATTATTTTATTGTATACCGAAGGGAAGTAGGGACATGCGCGAAGAATTGAATGTAGAGGAGCTTTTTGCCAGCAAGGTGTTTACCCTGGGCAAGATGAAAGAGAGGCTCCCAAAGAGTACTTACAAAGAAGTGAAGAAGATCATGGATCAGGGAGGAGAACTTTCCCTGGCAACTGCGGATGTAGTGGCAAGTGCCATGAAGGATTGGGCCATCGAGAACGGTGCCACTCATTATACCCACTGGTTCCAGCCGTTGACCGGCATTACCGCAGAGAAACATGATGCTTTTGTGACACATCCTGATGAGGATGGCCGGATGATCATGGAATTTTCCGGCAAAGAACTGATCAAGGGAGAGCCCGATGCATCTTCTTTCCCTTCCGGAGGCTTACGTGCTACCTTTGAGGCAAGAGGTTACACTACATGGGACATCACTTCCCCCGCATTTATCAAAGAGACCGCTACCGGTCCGACCCTTTGTATCCCTACAGCATTCTGTTCTTATAAAGGCGAAGCACTGGATAAGAAGACACCGTTACTTCGTTCCATGGAGGCTCTGAGCAAGCAGGCGATCCGTATCGTCCGCCTGTTCGGCAATACAGAAGCTACCAAAGTACTGCCTTCCGTTGGCGCGGAGCAGGAATATTTCCTGGTAGATTCTGCCAAGGCTTTGCAGCGTGAAGATATTATTTTCGCCGGACGAACCCTGTTCGGTGCTCCCGCCCCCAAGGGACAGGAGATGGATGACCACTATTTCGGTGTTATCCGTGAGCGTATCGGTGGTTTCATGCATGATGTCAATATCGAGCTGTGGAAGCTGGGTGTAACATCCAAGACCCAGCATAATGAGGCGGCTCCCGCACAGCATGAAGTGGCGCCCATCTACGAGTCTGCCAATGTGGCAGTGGATCACAACCAGCTGGTAATGGAGACTCTGAAGCGTGTGGCAGGCAAGCACGGTCTGCGCTGCATGCTGCATGAGAAGCCTTTTGCCGGAGTAAACGGTTCCGGTAAGCATAACAACTGGTCCATCACTACGGACAATGGTGTAAACCTTCTGGAGCCCGGCCAGACCCCCAATGAAAATATTCAGTTCCTGCTGGTACTGGCATGTATCATGAAAGCTGTAGATACCCATGCGGATCTGCTGCGTCAGAGTGCGTCCAATGTAGGTAACGATCACAGACTGGGCGGTTACGAGGCACCCCCTGCCATTATTTCGATCTTCCTGGGCGAACAGCTGGAGGATGTGGTGGCACAGCTGGTGGAGACCGGTAAAGCAGACAATCTGAAAGAAGGCGGTGTACTTCGCACCGGTGTATCCACATTGCCGGATTTTGTAAAGGATGCTACCGACAGAAACCGTACTTCACCGTTTGCCTTTACAGGAAATAAATTCGAATTCCGTATGGTGGGAAGCGAGGATTCCATCGGAAGCCCCAACACCACCCTGAATGCCATTGTGGCAGAGGCGTTCTGCGAAGCTGCAGACCGTCTGGAAGGTGCGGAAGATTTCGATATGGCAGTCCATGATCTGATCAAGGAATATATGACGGAGCACCAGCGTATTATTTTCAATGGCAACGGTTATGCCAGGGAATGGGAAGAGGAAGCAGCCAGAAGAGGACTGCCCAATATTCCTTCCATGGTAGCAGCAGTAGATACTCTGACTACTCCCAAGGCTATCCATCTGTTTGAAAAGTTCGGTATTTTCACCGAGGCAGAGCTGCGTTCCCGCGCGGAGGTACTGTACGAGACCTATGCAAAGACCATCAATATCGAGGCACTGACTATGGTGGATATGGCAAATAAGCAGATCATTCCAGCAGTGATGAAATACAGCAAATCTCTGGCGGATGCTGTTATTGCCATCACGGAAGCCGGCGGAGACACCTACGTGCCTACCCGTATGTTGCAGCAGATCACACAGAAGCTGACAGAGATGGAAAAGGCATCCGAGGCACTTCTCGAGGTGGAGAAAAAGGCTTCCGCCATGGAGAGAGGCAAGGAGCAGGCATTCTGTTATCATGATGAAGTCATGGTGGCAATGAACGCACTGAGAAAACCTGCGGATGAACTGGAAAAGCTGGTAGACAAGAAGTACTGGCCGTTCCCGACCTATGCGGATCTGTTATTTGAAGTATAGACCGCTTCAAAGGTCGTTTCGGATGCAATCATAAATTTTTTTCAAAAAAGGTATTGCAATCGAAAAAAAACTGTTGTATAGTAATGAGCCATAGAGGAGCGATCCTCACAAGTTAATATTTTTCAATGCGAAACGAAGGCGTTTACACTAGGAAGTGTAGCGCCTTTTTTTGTGACTATTCAGAGCCGTAAATATTGAACATATTTGTCGAATGCTTGCATTCGTAAAAATATGTGTCAATATTTATTCGGCGAAGTAACCTCAAATGAGCAAACAACAAGTAAACTTGTTGTTCAGGAAAGTCTCGTAGAGACGATTTTGCGAATGGAGGTTCTGAATAGTCAGCACGGAATAGTCGCAGAAAGCATGAAAAATTGCAAAATAAGGAGGAAACGAAGATGAGTGAAGTATTAAACGTGGAAGAAATCTTTGGCAGTAAGGTATTCACTCTGGGTAAGATGAGGGAAAGATTACCCAAGAGCGTATACAAAGAAGTAAAGAAGATCATTGATCACGGCGGAGAGCTGTCTCTGGCCACCGCTGATGTTGTAGCTAAGGCAATGAAGGACTGGGCCGTTGAGAACGGTGCAACCCATTATACCCACTGGTTCCAGCCGTTGACAGGCATTACCGCAGAGAAGCATGACGCATTCGTAACTCATCCCGATGAGTCTGGTAAGATGATCATGGAGTTCTCCGGCAAGGAACTGATCAAGGGCGAGCCCGATGCATCTTCCTTCCCCTCCGGAGGCTTACGGGCAACCTTTGAGGCAAGAGGCTATACTGCATGGGATATCACATCTCCCGCATTCCTGAAAGAGGATGCTACCGGCGTGATCCTTTGCATTCCCACTGCCTTCTGCTCTTACAAGGGTGAGGCACTGGATAAAAAGACACCGTTACTGCGTTCCATGGAAGCTGTCAGCACCCAGGCACTTCGTATCGTAAGACTGTTCGGCAATACCGAAGCTACCAAGGTTGTAGCAAGTGTAGGACCGGAGCAGGAATATTTCCTGGTAGACAGAGATAAATACCTGAAGCGTGAAGACCTGATCTTCGCAGGACGTACCCTGTTCGGTGCACCCGCACCCAAGGGACAGGAGCTGGAAGATCATTACTTCGGTACTATCCGTGAGAGAATCGGTTCTTTCATGAAAGACCTGAACATTGAACTGTGGAAGCTGGGTGTAACTGCGAAGACACAGCACAACGAAGTAGCTCCCGCGCAGCATGAACTGGCTCCCATTTATGAGACCGCTAATATTGCAGTAGATCACAACCAGCTGGTTATGGAGACCATGAAAAAGGTAGCCGGTCGTCACGGCATGACTTGCCTGCTTCATGAGAAACCTTTCGCCGGCGTGAATGGTTCCGGTAAGCATAACAACTGGTCACTGGGAACCGATAATGGTGTAAATCTTCTGGATCCCGGCGATACTCCGAACGAGAACATTCAGTTCCTGCTGGTACTGGCTTGTATCCTGAAAGCTGTAGATACGCATGCAGACCTGCTTCGTCAGAGTGCATCCGATGTCGGCAACGATCACAGACTGGGAGCTAACGAGGCACCTCCCGCAATCATCTCCGTATTCCTGGGCGAGCAGCTGGAGGATGTGGTAAAGCAGCTGGTGGAGACTGGTGATGCAACTCGTTCTATCCAGGGCGGTAAGCTTTTAACCGGTGTATCCACACTTCCTGATCTGGATAAGGATGCCACCGACCGTAACAGAACTTCACCGTTTGCTTTTACCGGCAACAAGTTTGAGTTCCGTATGGTAGGTAGTGCAGACTCCATCGCCAGCCCCAACACCACTCTGAACGCTATCGTTGCAGAAGCTTTCTGCGAGGCAGCAGACATTCTGGAGAAGGCAGACGACTTCGATATTGCGGTACATGACCTGATCAAGAAGTATCTGACTGAGCATCAGAGAATCATCTTCAACGGCAACGGCTATTCCGAGGAATGGGTAGAAGAAGCAGCCAGAAGAGGACTTCCCAACATCAAGTCCATGGTAGAAGCTTCCGAGACTCTGACCACCGAAAAGTCTATCAAGCTGTTCGAGAAGTTCGGCATCTTCACCAAGGCTGAGCTGGAATCCCGCGAGGAGGTTCTGTATGAGACCTACTCCAAGACCATCAACATCGAAGCTCTGACCATGGTAGATATGGCGAAGAAGCAGTACATTCCTGCAGTTATGGAGTACACCAAGACTCTGGCTGATACCGTACTGGCTGTTAAGAGTGCGGGCGCTGATGCAAGTGTGCAGACCACAGTCCTGAAGAGTATCTCCGAGAAACTGGCTGAAACACAGGCAGCAGAGACTGCACTGGAGGATAAGCTGGCAGAGGCAGCAGGTATCGAAGATCCCAAGAAGCTTGCTTTCTTCTATAAAGATGTGGTACATACTGCAATGGATGACCTGAGAACTCCCGTAGATGAACTGGAAATGATGGTCGACAAGAAGGTATGGCCGGTACCCACCTACGGCGATCTGATCTTTGAAGTATAAACAGCATTGTAAAATACCATAATACGTTTCTCTCATTGTGTTGAATAAAAACGGGGCTTGCCGCAGGACGGTGGGCCTCGTTTTGCAGTTATGTATGTTTCTTGTCATTGCTATGGGGAAAATCCTGTGTTATGATAACTGCATGATGAAAAATATACTGAAAAATAAGAAATTCTGGAAAATTATCTGTATTCTTGCAATCATTGCATATACAGCAAAAAATTTATTTATTGGTGCTGATACGGACGAAGGCTATGGTATCATGGTGGGCTATCGTCTTGCCATGGGAGACCGGCTGCTGCTTGAAATGTGGGAGCCACACCAGACTTCCGCCATTTTTACGGCAGTTTTTATCAGGCTGTTTGTGATGCTGACCGGTGGAGTGAATTATCTGAACCTGTTTTTACGGCTCATATTTTTCCCGATTCAGGCAGGTGTCAGTGCCTTCCTGTATAAGACGATCCGTAGGACAGTGCCGCAGATGGATGAGAATGTGGCAGCACTGATGGGGCTTCTCTACTATGTGACAACACCCAAGTCCATTTTTATTCCGGAGTATTCCAATCTTCATAACTGGTTCTTTGCACTTATGGTGCTGTGCCTTCTGAGATACTTCGGAGCGAAGGACTCCGAGGGAAGACAGACAGCAGGAGAGCTGCGGTGGCTGGTGCTGGCAGGTATATTCATGACCTGTGATGTGCTGGCTTATCCCAGTATGGTACTGGTATTTTTGTGCTGCCTGGTATTTCTGCTGGTGCGCAGATCAGAGAAAAAATGGAAAGAACTCTGTGCTTATGTACTGCCCTGTGTGGCAAGTGCGGCAGTAATGTTTACATATCTTCTGAGTTATATGACACCGCAGAAAATGTTGGAGATGGCAGGCGAGATTCTGGGAGAGGGGTCCCATCAGACTACTGTGGGAGAAAAATTGTTGGGATGGGGGTCAAGCCTGGGCGAGATGGCCATGATCCTTCTGTGTGCCCTGCTGGTGTCTCTGGGGATCCGATGGTTTATAGAGAAGGTATGGAAGAAAAAACTTCCCGGACTGCTGCAACTTCCGGGCATGCTGTTTTTCGTAATTGTATTTCTGATCCAGATCTGGTTCTGGCTGTTCAGTTCCTTTAATGCAATTTATCCGCAGCTTTTGCTGATGGCAGTATCCCTGACGGGATGTTATATCTATCTACGCAGAGACAAAACGGAAAGGCTGTTCTATGAACTGATCCTGCTGGCATTTGTCAATTATTTTTCGGTACTTCTGTTGTCTAACTGGGGACCGATGCTGCTGGTCACCTATCTCATTATGGGAGCAGTGGCCGGACTGGTATGTCTGGGAGACTACTGGCAGAAGGAAAACACCGCAGGAAAGAAGGCAATTCAGATCCTGTGCCTGATCCTTGTGCTTGGGAATGCATTTTCCTATACCTGGCTGATTCTGGGATCCCAGGAATATCATGCCTATGTGATTCAAAATGTGCGTGGCATCAACAGAGAGGGATTACGCGCCGGAATCCTCACGGATTATATGACTGCATACCGTTACAACAATAATCTGGCTGTATGGCCGGAGGCCGTGCCGGACGGCAGTACCGTGCTTTATGTGGGACCGTCCCAGTTCTATTGTATGCTCGGAGAACATAAGCAGGCATCCCCTGATACGATCTGCTCTATGATCTATGATGAGCGTCTGCTGGACTACTGGAAGATCAATCCGGACAGATATCCGGATGTGGTGGTATTTGAAAGCTGTTATGGAGATATTGCCCAGGAAGGAGAGAACAGCTTTATCTGGAACTGGTTGATGGAGGATTTTAAGCCTGCAGAGAGGAAGGATTACCCCTATATCACAGTGTTTATGCGATGATTTTACGGAAATTGTTCCAATTTCATATATTTTTTTAAAATTTTTTTAAATTAGGTATTGCAAAAAAGGAACAGATAGTGTATACTTCATCAAGTAAACGACATAGGGCTATCGCCAAACGGTAAGGCAACGGACTCTGACTCCGTCATTTCAAGGTTCGAATCCTTGTAGCCCTGCGAAGCAGGGGGTGACCTGCGAAGAAAACCTCAGTAGAGAAATCTGCTGAGGTTTTTTGTTGAGAAAAAAACCAGCGTATGGTACTATGATTACAGGAAACGGCACATATTAGGAACAGAAAGAAGGTGTAGGTAATGCCGCAGCAGCTTGAAAATTTATTGAAGATTTATCGGGAAGAACTGGAAAAGGTTACGGATGACAGAGTAAAAAAGGTTATTCTATACGGATCGTATGCAAGAGGAGATTTTCGCCCGGATTCGGACGTGGATGTCATGGTATTAGTAGATGCCAATGTGGATGCCGTAAGTCCCCTGGAGAGAAAAATCTGCGATATTACTTATGACTTCAATAATGAACATGAGACGGATATCATGCCGGTAGTGCAGAGCAAGGAACATTTTGACTATTGGAAGAATGCAGATATGTTTTATCATAACATGGAGAAAGAGGGGATAGTTATTTGAGTAAACCGGAAGCTGAAGGAACCTTTGCGGATGTGGCAAAGTATAAATGGGAGCAGGCCCAAGATGATCTGGAGACCGCAGAGATCGTATTAGAGGCTGGAAAGTATAAGGCAGCTAATAACAGAGCTTACTATTCCTGCTATCATGCCATAGACGCCGTACTGGCAATCGAACCTATTGCATTTAAGAAGTATAAGGATACGTTGGGATATTTTAATAAAAACTATGTGAATAAAGAAATCTTTCCCAGAGAGATTGGAAGAAAAATATCCCGGTTGGAGGTTATTCGCCATAAAAGTGATTATGATACCTTTTATATCGCGAGTAGGGAAGATGCCATGGAGCAGATCGGCGTAGCAAAAGAAGTTGTCGAACTGGTGAAGAATTATTTAGTCCGAAAAGGGCTGCTTTGAAAGTGATAGATCAATTTGAATTCTAGTAGCCCTGTGAAGAAAGAGTTGACCTGTGAATAGGAACCTCAGTAGAGAAAACTGCTGAGTTTTTTTTGTTTTCACATTTTTCAAAATCTAAAAAAAACCATACTAATCACTTAAATCCTCATATTTCCAAAAAAAATGCAAATGCTAAAATAAAATCATTCAATGAAGAAGGAAGGCAGGAATGATTTTATGGGAAAGACCAAAGTAAAAAGTACGGTTACCGGATCCGTCAGTCCAAAGGAACATCTTAAAAGGTATTGGCCATATTATGTAATGCTGTTGCCGGGAATAATATATCTTATTATGTTTAAGTATATTCCGATGATGGGCAGTGTAATCGCATTCAAGGATTATTCAGCATATAAAGGAATCTGGGCGAGTGACTGGTGTGGACTGGACAATTTCAAAAAATTGTTTACATATTCAGATTTCTATAAAATACTTCGAAACACAGTTATTTTGGGACTACTAAAGACTGTTTTGACGTTTCCGGTTCCAGTGATTCTGGCATTAATGCTGAATGAACTGCGGAATGCCAAGGTGAAAAAAGGAATACAGACAATTATTTGTATCCCGTATTTTGTGTCCTGGGTCGTTGTCGGAGGTCTGGTGTTTGACATCTTTGGTATTGGTGGTTTATTCAATAATGCGAGAGAATTTCTGGGAATGTCTCCACTGCTGGCCATGCAGAAGGAAAGTTGGTTCCGGCCGATTTATGTGTTATCTACCATATGGAAGGAATCCGGATGGGGAACCGTAGTATATCTGGCAGCCATCAGTGGAATGGATCCCAGCCTGTATGAATCGGCTTCCATTGACGGGGCATCCAGATTCCAAAAAATGCGGTACATTACATTTCCGTTGCTGGTACCTACCGTGCTTACACTTTTGCTTTTAAACATTGGAAGTTTCTTAACTTTGGGCTTTGATCAGGTATACAACCTGTATACGCCAATGACTTATTCCGTGGCAGATATTTTTGATACCTATGTCTTCCGTGTCGGAATCCAACAGGCGCAGTACAGCTTTGCTACCGCGGTAGGACTGTTCCAGTCCGTAGTTGGCCTGTTTATGGTAGTTACCTTTAATAAGATCGCAAATAAAGTATCAGAAGACGGAGGATTGTGGTAATGAACGCTCATACAAAAAAAACTCATGTACGGGAATCCGCAGGTGATAAGATATTTGGTTTTGTAGTTACTCTGATTCTGGTTTTGTTTGCAATAATAACGGCGATTCCTCTGATAGCGGAGGTGGCAGTGTCATTGAGTTCTAAAATTGCATCCCAGATGAATCAGATCAATCTGATCCCGGTAGGATTTACCTTTGATTCATGGAAGTACCTTTTGACCAAAGGAAAAATATGGACACCGTTTTTGATTTCTGTGTCCTCTACGATCATCGGCGTAGTGATTGCATTACTGCTGAATGTTCTGATGGCCTACCCGCTGTCAAAGACAGAGTTTCGACCATCTAAGTACATTATGCTTTTTGTAGTATTTACCATGGTGTTTGCGGCACCGAAGGTTCCCTACTTCCTGACGTTAAAATCCTATGGATTATATAACAATTATTGGGTGCTGATCCTTCCGCACATTATGACGGCCTATAATCTGATCATTGTCCGGACATTCTTCAAACAGTTCCCCAGAGAACTGGAAGAAGCAGCGATGATTGATGGATGCGGGAAATTCCGGATACTTTTGCAGATCGTACTTCCGGCATCCAAAGCGGTACTTGCGACGGTGGGACTGTTCTATGGAGTAACGATGTGGAATCAGTATGAACATCCGATGATGTTCATTCAGGATATGAAACTGTTTCCTTTACAGATGAAGATCCGTACCATTGTAGATGGGGGAGGAGAACTGCAGGCGGTTACCATGGCACAGACGGCCAACTACACCTCGGCGACACTCAGTGCTGCAGCGGTAGTATTTGCAATACTCCCGGTATTGGTGGCTTACCCCTGGATACAGAAATATTTTGCAAAAGGAGCAATGCTGGGTTCTGTGAAGGGATAAATAAAAACTAAAAAAACACAGAGGAAGAACTAAAAAGCCCATATTTTAAAAGAAACAGAAACTGATAAAATAAAATTACCAAAGGAAAGGACGAGGTAGAAAAGGTATGAGAAAAAGGTATGCAAAAAAAGTAATAAGTACGGTATTGGCATCTGCACTGGTGATGTCAATACTGTCAGGCTGCGGGTCATCTGATTCCAACAGCGATGCGACATCCGGAACGGATCAGAGCCAGACAACAGCGACTTCCAATGAAGATATTGAGATCTGGGGTACGAATACAGGTTATCTTCCGGTAGAAGCAGGAAGCGAGTTGTATAATCTGTATAAAGAGATTACGGGGGTCGGAATTGTACAGCCTTATATAGAGTGGAATGGCGGAGAGACTTATCTGGAGCAGTTAAATCTCAGAATCGCAGCGGGAGATATGCCGGATGTATTTGCCCCTTACAATGGAGTTGAGACAGAACTGATTGAGAATGGAGCATTGCTGGATCTGACAGATCTGCTGCCGGAGAAGGCACCGCACTTATGGGAGAGCATTCCGGAAGATGTCTGGGATGCAGTGAAAGCAAATGATCCTACCGGCCAGAACCGTATCTACGTGATCCCCCAGGTACTGAGCTATGGAAGAAACGGCGCCATGATCCGTAAGGACTGGCTGGACAATCTGGGACTGGACATGCCGACGACCCAGGAAGAGTTTGTAGAAGTGCTGAGAGCCTTCAAAAATGACGATCCCAACGGTAATGGCATCGCCGATGAAATTCCTACCGGCGGACGTGCCGAGGCGAGATGGATGGGACAACTGTTTGGCCAGTATGGAATCGCAATGTGGGAAGGTTATCCTCAGTGGGATATTTATGATGGCGAACTTACCTATTCTGCGGTTACCAAGAATATGAGAGACTGCCTGGAATGGATGTCCGGATTGTATGCGGAAGGCCTGCTGGATCCGGAGACATTCCTGAATGACAAGGCTGCATGGGATGGCAAGATCAATTCCGGCGTGGTAGGCATCTGGGAACATCTTCCTCAGGAATGCTACAATTATGCAGAAAATATTTACAACGGTACCGGTGTAAAACCGGAGATCGCTGTGCTTCCCGCTATTTCCGCTCCCGGCTATGAGGGATATTACACAATGCGCCAGATGAACGGCGGAGCATTTGTAGTTGCCAACACGGATGATGAGGCCAAGATCGACAGAATCATGAAAGTACTGGATGCTTATGGCAATCAGGATCTGTGGATGCAGTTTTACAATGGTGTAGAAGGCATGCACAGTGAGACGGTAAACGGTGAGACGGTTCGTCTGCCGGATGATCCTTCCACACAGCAGAATCTGGTACTGGTACCCTTTAACCAGATCGCAACGCTGGATTTCCAGGTAAATGTATTGTCTTCTCAGTTGACAGATGACAGAGCATGGGCTGTATCCCAGGCAATTGAAAATGTACAGAAGAATCAGGAATATGTAAAGAGCTTTGCCGGTGACGGTATGCCGGATTCCATCTATGCCGATTACCCTGACATCGCCAACAGAACACTGTACATTGAGTATGCTACCAAGATCATTACCGGAGAATATTCCATCGACAAGTTTGATGAATTTGTAGAAAAATGGTATGCTACCGGCGGAACAGAGGTAACAGAAAAAGCAAGAGAATGGTATGCAAATAAAACCAAATAAATAAAAGAGAACAGAGGAGTCCTGGGGATACATTTCCTCAGGACTTCTTTGCAAAAGGAAGCGGAATGAAACAAATTTATAATCCGTATCTGCCGTTGTGGGAATATATTCCGGATGCAGAACCGCATGTGTTTGACGGCCGGGTGTATCTCTATGGCAGCCACGACAGATCTGGGGGAACAAAATATTGCATGAATGATTATGTCTGCTGGTCCGCAGATGTGCAGAACCTTAAGGAATGGAGATATGAAGGCGTTATCTATCGAAGCTGTCAGGATCCCAGAATGCCGGATGTCATCCTGGGAAAAGACGGAAGATATTATCTGTATTACTGTCCGGATGGTGATGGAGAAGCCATCGGCGTGGCAGTGTGCGGCAGACCGGCAGGCCGTTATGAGTTCTACGGTATTGTGCAGGACAGAAACGGGCAATGGATCGGAAAAAGAGACGGTGACACCTGGCAATTTGATCCGGGGGCGTTTAGGGATGAGGATGGCAGCATCTATCTGTATTCCAGGAATGGTCCCAAAACAGAACAGGATATTGGAAAAAAACCGAAGAATTCCTGCGTAATGCAATTATGCGATGATATGGTTACGATCAGAGAGGAATCCAGGCATCTTCTTCCGATATTGGGAGAAGCAGAGGGAAGCGGTTTTGAGGGACACGAATTCTTTGAGGCCAGCTCCGTCCGGAAGATTCCGGCAGGCGGAGATGACTTCCCAGGGCCTGAATGGAGGGGCGCTAGAGGGACAGGGAACCTATCCGGCCGCCATAGCATGTATTCTGCATGGAAAAATGGAACCGGAGATAGCCAGACCGGACAGCAATTCTCAGCCATATGTGACGCAGGACGACCCTGACTGGGACCCGGAAGAGTCCACCGAGACGGAAACAGCACCGGAACCATACATCACACATATAGAAGACGGAGGTGTGATCGGTTATAAATACTTCCGCTTCGATCATTTACAAAAAATATCCATAAGGACACGAGGATGCGCAAAAGGAGTAATCTGTGTTAGAATACAGGAAAAAGAAGCGTGCCAGATTGCAATACAACCGTCAGAAGACTGGACGATAAGTACAGCAAAAGCAGAGTGCAGGGAAAACACAGGAATCCTGCGGATGGAATATCATGGACAGGGAGTATTTGATCTGCTGGAGTTTTCTTTGGAGTAAATCGGAAAGGAAGCATAGTGCTTGGGATAACGGGGATGAAGAAAAAATGGAATGATCTGAATATGGCAACAAAACTGATTCTGGTATTTTCTATGGTCAGTGTGATCCCGCTGCTGATCATCAGCTTCGTACTGTATCATATATCGGCGGTCAGCTTGGAAGCGGCCACGGAAGAGACGGCATCTATTTTCAGTTCACAGATCGCATCGGATATGAATGGATTTATCAGTGACTATGATGCGCTTACGAAATCCCTCCTGGTCAATGAAGGCTTTATGGACCGCCTGGATACGAAACTTCCCATCTCCCAGAGAATCGAAAACAGGATGTTTTATCGCGAGGCAGTAATGAAACTGATAACGATGGAAAGTGAAATTCAGTCGGTGACGATCATGAACGAAGCGGGAGAATATTTTCAGTACGACCGCAACGGAAGATCCCTGAACTATGAAGAACTGATACAGCAGGACTGGCTTCTACGGGAACGGGAGCGCGCGGAGGTTCTGTTTCTGACCCCCTTGCACGACTGCGCCTATTATGACAGAAATCAGGATCAGATACTGGTGACATTCGGGCGCAGGGTATATGGAGTAAACGGAAAATATGCCGGAATGATCCTGATTGATTTTTCACCGGCCAGCATGATCAAGCTGAGTGATATGTTTTTACTGGAACGCAATCAGTATAATATCAAGATCAATATTACGGATGCGGAGGGCGGACTGATCTACGATTCGGATCTGTCCAGCGGAAGACTTCATTACAGTGACATTAATGAGGAAGAACTGTTATTCTATGAGAAAAATCCGGAGGACTATCTCGTCATAGAGAATACGACGGAAAAACTGGGAATTAAGGTGAATACCGTAATCCCCAAAAGTAAAATGTATCTGCGTATCAGCTTTATCCAGAGGGTGGCCATGATCCTGGTGGTGGCATTGATTGTGGTCATTATCTCCGCATCTATTTTGTTCAGCCGTCAGATGGTATATCTGATCCGCAAGCTGCAGAGCAGCATGAAAAGTCTGGAGAACGGTAACTACGAACTGATCCGTGACGATGTCGGAAAGGATGAGATCGGCAGTCTGGTCAAAAGCTATAATCACATGGTAGGCAAAATGGAAGCGCTGCTGGAGGAGATTTATCAGGCCGGTATCCGGCAGAAAAATGCACAGTTTTTGGCGCTCCGTACACAGATCAATCCGCATTTCCTGTACAATACGCTGGAATCCATCCGGATCAAGGCAATATTGAACGGGGATGATGACGTGGCGGATATGGTGAAAATACTGGCAAAAATGTTCCGCACGGTGTTGGACAGTGACAAGAAAAACTATGTGGTAAACGACGAACTGGATAATATCCGATCCTATATCAAACTTCAGAATATTCGTTTTGACAACATCATCACTTTATCGGAGGATGTGGATCCGAGACTTTACCAGGCCAGAATTATGCCGATCATTTTTCAGCCGGTCATTGAGAATTCTTTCAAATACGGAAGCAGGGAGAGCGGAATTCCAATCCGGATATCGATATCGGGCCGTCTGACAGAAGATCATATCATGATATTCACCATCGGGGATGACGGTGAGGGCATGAGCCCGGAGAGACTTGCGGAAGTCCGGCAGGGGATTGCAATGACTACGGAAGTTTTGCAGAGTGAGGATCCACAGACATCCCACCGGATCGGACTGCGCAATATTTCGGAGAGACTGCGGCTACGATATGGAAATGAAGGAGGACTTCAGATTCTGTCGAGCGATGAACACGGAACTGTGGTGGAGATACGGATTCCCTATATGAAACAGGAAAGAGGCTGACCTATGGCTTATAAATTATTGATCGTAGAGGATGAAAAGGAAAAAGCTGCCGGAATTGCATATCTGATCGGAAAGTACAATCCGGAATGCTGTCCGGTGATCCTGGCACATGACGGAAGTGACGGTTACGAAAAAGCCAGAACAGAACGACCGGATATTATTGTGACGGACATCCGCATGCCGGTCATGGATGGTCTGGAAATGATCCGGGCATTGAGAAAGACGGACTGCGATGCCGAGTTTATTGTGCTGAGCGGGTATGCCGAGTTCAGCTATGCAAAGAAAGCGATCGAACTGGGGGTCCGGGAATTTATTACCAAACCTGTGGACGAAAAAGAACTGAGCGAAACGTTGGATAAATTATGCAGGGAGATAGCAGAACAGCGGATTTCCCAGGATTCTCTGACGAAGTTAAATGATGATATGCGCAATTATGCCATGCGGGATTTCCTGACGGGTGGCAATGACAGCCGCTATAAGGTTGGAGAATATCTGAAGCAGATGGGAGTTCTGGAAAATTACAGACAATATACCTGTATCGTGCTTTCCTGGGAGGAACAGGAGGATTTTCAGCCACAGGAAGGACTGATCGCCCAGAAGGAATGGTTCCTCTACGGAATACGCATGGGAAAGACACAGATGGCAGTAATTGTAGGTGGAAATACTATAAATGCTGAAGAAAAGAAGAAAATGGTTTGGGAATATGTGATTCAGGAAGAAGAGCATAAATGTTTCAGCATTGGAGTTGGCAGCAATTACGAAGAGTATGAGAATTTTCCCAAGGCCTATGAGGAAGCATGTGTTGCGATGAACTATCGTATTCTCAAGGGAAGCGGGACAGTGATACTGTTTGAAGAGCTTTGTAATATGGAAAACCGTCCGGAACTACTTACAGAAGCGGAAACAGAACAGCTCAAGGACAGGATTGACCGGTTTGATCAGAATGGGTTCCGGATTACGGTAAAGGGGATTTTTCACCGGGTGCTGGCGGAAAATACATTGTCTTTGCCGGAATTGCAGAAACTGAGTCTGAATATAGTGTTGTTGGGGCTTCACAACATTCCGATGGCACAGTTGCAGATGAATGAATATTTCGGTAAGAATCTGTTTACCCTGAGAAGTATCGAAAAATTCAAGACCATGGAACAACTGGAAAACTGGATCATGAATATGGTCAGTAGTATGAATGAGGTTATGCTGAAGGATAACATGCCCAAAAAGAAAGATGTTATTGCGGAGGCTAAAGAATATATACGCCAGAATTATAATCAGAATATTACGTTGAATGATATTTCCGGTAAATTTTATATCAATCCTTATTATTTCAGTCAGTTATTTAAGAAAAAAACAGGAATGACTTACCAAAAATATCTGACAGATTACCGGGTAGACCGGGCAAAAAAACTTCTGGCGGAAACGGAACTCCACATTTATGAAGTATGTAAGGCGGTGGGGTACAGTGATGTAAATCATTTTAACCAGATATTTGAGCGGACAGAGGGCATGAAGCCCAGCGAGTACAGGCAGAGGTACAGACAGGAAGAAAATTAACGGGAGGTAGGTATGAATCCGAAAATAGAAGGTCTGTTGCAAGGAAAAATGGAAAATTATATTTTTCCGTTTTTTTGGCAGCATGGCGAAACGGAAGCTGTATTGAGAAAATATATGCAGGTAATCTATGATGCAAATATTCGTGCGGTATGCATAGAGAGCCGACCACATCCGGATTTTGTCGGCACCGGATGGTGGAGAGATATGGACATCATCCTGGATGAAGCGAGAAAGAGGAAGATGAAAGTATGGATCCTGGATGACAGTCATTTTCCGACAGGCTACTGCAATGGAAAAATAGAAGAGAAACCGGATTTCTGCAAACGATGGTTTCTGACGTATAAAATACTGGGAGAAGTGAATGCCGGGGAAAGACAGGAATGGGGGAGAAACGTGTACGGCAGTGCGGAAACGTTTGCGCCTTCCTGGATTGAAGAATATTTTCATATGGAATTTGAAACGGTTCCCGGGGACAAATGGATGGGAGTTGTAGCAGTGAAAAAAGGTGGCCATACAGAGCAGGATCTTGTTTTGCTGGAAGAGCAGGATGGAAGCATTGTGTTTGCGCCAACGGAAGGAATCTGGAAGATTTATTCTTTTTATCTGACAAGAAATCGCGGTCCACATCGGAATTACATGAACATGTTGGATGAAGAGGCCTGTCATACACTGATCGAAGCGGTATATGAACCGCACTATGCGCATTACAGGGAGGATTTCGGTACCACGATTGCCGGATTCTTTTCCGATGAACCGGAGATAGGCAACGGACATCTTTATCAGATGGATCAGAAAATATATGAAATGGAAGATCAGCCGTGGAGTAGGGAACTTGAGAGAAATCTGACAGATGTTTTCGGAAGAGATTATGTGAAATACCTGCCGCTTCTATGGGAACGGAAGTTTGATGATAATCTGACAGCCAAGGTGCGTTATGCATACATGGACAAAGTTACCAGAAGGGTAGAAAGAGATTTTTCCAGACAGATAGGCGACTGGTGCCAGGAGCATGGGGTGGAATACATAGGGCATTTGATTGAGGATAATAATCAGCATGCCCGGTGTGGATCCAGTCTTGGACACTATTTCCGTGGACTTGCGGGACAGCATATGGCCGGAATCGATGACATCGGCGGTCAGGTTCTGCCGCAGGGAGAAGATATAGAATATGTGTCGCATCTCGGTACAGCACGAGATGGAGTTTTTTATCATTTTACGCTCGGACGTCTTGCCTCCAGCGCGGCAGCAATTGACCATCGTAAAGGGGATCGTTCCATGTGTGAAATTTTTGGAAATTATGGATGGAAAGAAGGAGTGAGACTGGAAGCGTATCTGGCAGATCATTTTATGGTCCGCGGAGTGAATCATTTTGTTCCACATGCATTTTCTGCAAAAGATTTTCCAGATCCAGATTGTCCACCCCATTTCTATGCACACGGACATAACCCCGAGTACCGCCATTTTGGTGTCTTGATGAACTATATGAACCGTGTCTGCAATCTGATCAGCGGAGGACATCATGAAAGTGAAGCGGCCATCCTGTATCACGGTGAGGCAGAATGGACAGGAATGACCTGTATGTACATTCAGGAACCGGCAAGAGCTCTTACGGAAGCACAGATTGGATTTGATTTTGTGCCGTCGGACGCATTTACGGACAACTGTTATGAGACGGATCTTGAGAATGGGCTGAAGATAGGCACACAAAATTACAAAGTTTTTATCATCCCGGAAACAGATTATCTGACGAAGGAAACAGCAGAGGCTGTCTGCAGATTGGGATGCCAGGGGTATCCCTGTATATTTCTGAATGCTTATCCGAAAGGGATCTGTAGCTGGATGGATGAAACAGCAGGAGTGATGCTTCTGGAGAAAGTGAAAAAATACGCGGAAGTGATACCGTTGGAGAGCCTGGCAGAGGAACTGAAAAAGAGAAAGATACCGAATCTGCAAATAATGCCGGAGAACAGATATGTCCGAAGTTACCAGTACAAAGGAAATCCGAAAGTACTGTACCTGGTAAATGAAGGGGCAGAAATCTACGAAGGCACCATCACGCTTCCGAAGGACGATCAGAAGTATTATCGCTATAACGCATGGGAAAACGAACTGGAAGCACTGAATGTCAGTAGGGATGAACACACGAAAATCTCAGTGCGGATCGAACCGGGAAAGAGCTGGATCCTGATAGCTGACGAAGAATTTCCACAAAATTTGAAGAAACCGACGGTGTATGATACGAACTGTGTAAAGCGTCTGGAAAAAGGCTGGAAACGTTCACAATGTGAAAGCATAGATTATCCGCTGTTCGGAAAGAGCACAGAAGTTATGCTGCCGGATCATGCCGAAAGGGAACTGCCGGACTTTGGCGGGATATTCCGTTATGAACGGGAAGTAGAGGTAAAACCGAAAGAAACAGGAGAACAGCTTTTGGAAATCAGTGACGCGGGAGAGGCAGTGCAGGTCTTTGTAAATGGCAGAGACTGTGGAATCCGGATCGTCCCGCCGTATCGGTATGAAATCGGAGAACTGTTGAGACCGGGAAAAAATCAAATAACAATAGAGGTGGCCACAACTTTGGAACGTAGAATCCCGCCCAAGAGAAAACCGGAGAACTGGAAGCCGGAGAATTCAATTGGATTATGTGGAGAAGTTCGCATTTATAAAAAACAGAGTAACGAGGAGGAACAATATGATGAAACAATTTCCTGAGAATTTTTTATGGGGAGCAGCCAGCGCTTCTTTTCAGGTGGAAGGTGCCAGAAATGAGGATGGAAAAACAGACAGTATCTGGGATGCAACTGGGGACGGACATATTAAGAGAAATCTGAATGGTGATGTGGCCTGCGACCACTATCACCGTTACAAAGAGGATATTGCATTGATGAAGGAACTGGGACTGAAAAGCTACCGTTTTTCCGTCAGCTGGCCCAGAGTGATGCCGGCTCGCGGCGTAGTGAATGAAAAAGGTCTTCAGTTTTATCGGAATCTGACGGAAGAACTTCGTCAGGCCGGGATTGAACCGCTTTGCACGTTGTATCATTGGGATCTTCCGATGTGGGTATATAATGAGGGTGGCTGGCAAAATCCTCAGATTGTTGAAGAATTTATGAAATACGTACAGGTTGTAATTGATGCATTATCTGCTAAAGTTCGTTACTGGATGACATTTAATGAGCCTGCCTGCTTTATAGGATTTGGTTATTTTGAAGGAAGACAGGCCCCGTTCAGAACCAATACAATGACAACGCCACAGAGATTTCATGATCTGGCATATATCAGTAAAAATGTTTTGCTTTGCCATGGAAAGGCAGTAAAGATGATCAGAGAACGGTCGAAGTCACCGGATCCACAAATTGGATTTGCCTTTAACGGAAGGAATTTTGTTGCATATGACAATACGGATGGCGGAGTGGAAAGAGCCAGAAATGAAATGTTTGATATTGAAAAAGGTTTTTTCATGGCGGTGAACTGGTGGGCCGATGCAATGATTTTGGGAAAAACACCCAGATATCTGGATGAAATTCTGACGGATGATGATTTGAAAATCATTTGTCAACCCTTAAATTTTTTTGGTTATAATATTTATTTTGCTAATAATTATAATGCGGATGCAAAAAATCCGGATCTTGGGTGGCCTGGGATGCCCCGCACACAATTGGGATGGGCTATTACACCGGAAGTACTTTATTGGGCACCTAAATTTCTTTATGAGCGCTATCATCTTCCGATTCTGATTACGGAAAACGGCATGTCAAATCTGGATTTTGTCATGCGCGACGGGAAAGTACATGATCCGCAGAGAATTGATTACATGTATTGTTACCTGAGTGAACTGTATCGGGCAATGCAGGATGGCATTCCGGTGATCGGATATACAGTCTGGGCTTTCACGGATAATTTTGAGTGGGCGGAGGGCTGTGACCCGAGATTCGGACTGATTTATATGGATTACCGGACACAGAAGCGAATTCCTAAGGATTCATTTTATTGGTATCAGGAGGTAATACACAATAACGGATTGGAAGATATCCAAGAGTGATTTTGCGCTATAAAATTCTTGTGCGTTATGATTTTGATAAAAAAGCAGAAAACCGAACATATTTTCGAATCCATCTGTACTTTTCAAAAAAAGTCTGCTATAATCTGTGCGTAACGTGAAAATACTATCCATAACTATCTGGTGCGATGTAACGCTGCCGGATAGTTATGGATCATTATTCCAACGATAGATTTGCACGGAGAGGCATCATGAATCCATCGAACGAACCCTCACAATTCAAATTACATTCCGAATATCAGCCTACCGGAGACCAGCCGCAGGCCATTGCGGAGCTGGTGGAAGGCTTCCGGCAGGGCAATCAGTTTGAGACATTGCTGGGTGTTACCGGTTCCGGTAAGACCTTTACCATGGCCAATGTGATCCAGGCATTGAATAAGCCGACGCTGATCATTGCCCACAACAAGACACTGGCGGGGCAGCTTTACGGGGAAATGAAGGAATTTTTCCCGGAAAATGCTGTGGAATATTTTGTCTCCTATTACGATTATTATCAGCCGGAGGCTTATGTGCCGTCTTCGGACACTTATATTGCCAAGGATTCTTCCATCAATGATGAGATCGATAAACTGCGTCTGTCAGCGACAGCATCCCTGGCGGAACGCAGGGATGTGGTGGTAGTGGCCAGCGTGTCCTGTATCTATGGTCTGGGAAGCCCCGACGAATATCAGGATCTGATCGTATCTCTGCGTCCCGGCATGGTGAAGGATCGTGACGAGGTATTGCGGGAACTGATCGATATTCAGTACAACCGCAACGATATGGATATTCAGCGTGCCACTTTCCGTGTCAGGGGAGATGTGGTGGAAGTATATCCGGCACAGGGCGGCGATTATCTCATCCGTATCGAATTCTTCGGGGATGAGATCGACCGGATCGCAGAGGTAGAGCCTCTTACAGGGAAAATTCATGCAGAGCTGAATCATGTGGCAATCTTCCCGGCATCCCATTATGTGGTATCTCAGGAGAAGATCAAGGCAGCCTGTGACAATATCGAAGAAGAGATGAAGGAACGGGTACAGTTTTTCAAGGGCGAAGACAAGCTGATCGAGGCCCAGCGGATTGCGGAACGGACGAATTTCGATATTGAGATGCTCAGGGAGACCGGTTTCTGTTCCGGTATCGAGAACTATTCCAGACATCTGAACGGATTTCCTGCGGGAGCACCGCCCATGACGCTGTTGGACTTTTTTCCGGATGATTTCCTGATCATCGTGGACGAGTCACATATGACGATCCCACAGATCCGCGGTATGTATGCCGGGGACCGCTCGCGAAAGCAGACACTGGTGGACTACGGTTTCCGTCTGCCCTCGGCACTGGATAATAGACCGTTGAACTTTGAGGAATTCGAGGCGCATATCGACCAGATGATGTTCGTATCCGCCACTCCTTCCGATTATGAGAAGGAGCATGAACTGCTGCGGACAGAGCAGATCATTCGTCCCACAGGTCTGCTGGATCCGGAAGTACAGGTGCGCCCGGTAGAGGGACAGATCGATGACCTGATCGGAGAGGTCAACAAGGAGATCACACAGCATCATAAGGTACTGATCACCACGCTGACCAAGAGGATGGCAGAGGATCTTACAGATTATATGAAGGAGGTCGGCATCCGGGTAAAATATCTGCATTCCGACATTGACACGCTGGAGCGTGCCCAGATCATCCGGGACATGCGTCTGGATGTGTTCGATGTACTGGTAGGTATCAACCTGTTGCGAGAGGGGCTGGATATTCCGGAGATCACTCTGGTGGCCATTCTGGATGCGGATAAGGAAGGATTCCTCAGAAGTGCGACTTCCCTGATCCAGACCATTGGCCGTGCGGCCCGTAATGCGGAAGGCCATGTTATCATGTATGCGGACACCATCACGGACTCCATGCGGGAAGCACTGGATGAGACCAACAGACGTCGTGAGATCCAGATGAAATATAATGAAGAACATGGTATCACCCCCCAGACTATCAAAAAGGCGGTGCGTGATCTTATCAGCATCTCCAAGGTAATCGCCAAGGAAGAGGTACGCTTTGAGAAGGATCCCGAATCCATGACGAAGAAGGAACTGGAGAAGCTCATCGGCGAGATCCAGAAGAAGATGCAGAAGGCAGCGGCAGACCTGAACTTCGAGGCGGCGGCAGAACTTAGAGATAAAATGCTTGAATTAAAGAAACAATTAAATGATATGGAATAAGAAAGGCAAGACAATGGAAGAAGCAAAGAAGATGCGTCCCCGGGAGTACATTAAGATCCGGGGTGCCAATGAACATAACCTGAAAAACATTAATGTGGACATTCCCAGAAACGAGCTGGTGGTATTGACCGGTATGTCCGGTTCCGGTAAGTCCTCTCTGGCATTCGACACGATCTATGCAGAGGGACAGAGACGCTACATGGAATCCCTGTCCTCCTATGCGAGACAGTTCCTGGGCCAGATGGAGAAGCCCAATGTGGAAAGTATCGAAGGACTGTCCCCCGCTATCTCCATTGACCAGAAATCCACCAACCGTAACCCTCGTTCTACCGTAGGTACGGTAACAGAGATTTATGACTATTTCCGTCTGCTGTATGCGAGAATCGGTATTCCCCACTGCCCGAAGTGTGGCAGAGAGATTGCCAAGCAGACTGTAGATCAGATGGTGGATCAGATCATGAACATGGGAGAAGGCACGAAGATCCAGTTGCTGGCCCCCGTGGTCAGAGGCCGCAAGGGCGAGCATGCCAAGGTGTTGGAGCGTGCCAAGAGAAGCGGTTATGTCCGGGTACGGATCGACGGCAGCATGTATGAACTGACGGAAGAGATCAAACTGGATAAAAATATCAAGCACAATATCGACATCGTGGTAGATCGTCTGGTGGTAAAGGATGGTATTCAGCGCCGTCTGACAGACTCTATTGAAAATGTACTGGAACTGGCAGAGGGGCTGCTGGTGGTGGATGTGATCGGCGGCGAACCGGTGAATTTCAGCCAGAGCTTTTCCTGTCCGGACTGTGGTATCAGTGTCAGCGAAGTGGAACCCAGAAGCTTTTCCTTCAACAATCCTTTCGGTGCCTGCCCGGTATGCTTCGGCCTGGGATATAAGATGGAATTCGACGAGGATCTGATGATCCCGGACAAGAGACTCAGCATCAATGAGGGAGCCATCACGGTCATGGGCTGGCAGTCCTGTGCGGACAAGTCCAGCTTTACCAATGCTATTCTGCGGGCACTGGCGAAGGAATACAATTTTGATCTGGATACCCCTTTCGAGGATTATCCTCAGAAGATCCATGATATCCTGATCCACGGCACCAACGGTAAAGAAGTCATGGTGCATTATACCGGCCAGCGCGGCAGCGGCGTGTATCCCGTAGCCTTTGAAGGCCTGATCAAAAATGTGGAGCGCCGCTATCGTGAGACCGCTTCCGAGAGCAGTAAGCAGGAATACGAGACCTTCATGCGCATCACACCCTGTAAGGAATGTAAGGGCATGCGCCTGAAAAAAGAATCTCTGGCGGTTACCGTATGCGACAAGAATATTTATGAGATCACATCCATGTCCATCCGCGATCTGCAGAAATTTCTGGACACCATGACGCTGACGAAACAGCAGCAGTTCATCGGTGAGCGTGTGCTGAAGGAGATCCGCGCAAGAGTAGGATTTCTGGTGGATGTGGGACTGGAATATTTGTCCCTGGCCAGAGCTACGGCTACCCTGTCCGGCGGTGAAGCACAGCGTATCCGTCTGGCTACCCAGATCGGTTCCGGACTGGTGGGTGTATGCTATATTCTGGACGAGCCCAGCATCGGCCTGCACCAGAGAGACAATGACAAACTGTTGAATACTCTGAAGAACCTGCGGGATCTGGGGAACACTCTGGTAGTGGTAGAGCATGATGAAGACACCATGCTGGCAGCGGATTATATCGTGGACATTGGTCCGGGAGCCGGTTCCCACGGCGGGGAGGTCATTGCCTGCGGCACAGCAGAAGAGATCATGCAGATTCCGGAATCCATTACGGGACAGTACCTCAGCGGCAAAAAGCGGATTCCCGTACCGGAGACCAGAAGGACTTCCACCGGCTGGATCAAAGTACTGGGAGCTCAGGAAAACAACCTGAAAAACGTAGATGTAGAAATTCCTCTGGGTGTGATGACCTGTGTCACCGGTGTCTCCGGTTCCGGAAAAAGTTCACTGGTGAATGAGATCCTCTACAAGCATCTGGCGAGAGAATTGAACCGTGCCCGCTGCATTCCCGGCAGACACAAGGGTATCGAAGGTGTGGAACAGCTGGACAAAGTCATCAACATTGACCAGTCTCCCATCGGACGGACTCCCAGATCCAATCCCGCTACTTATACCGGAGTATTTGATCTGATCCGCGATCTGTTTGCTTCTACGGCGGACGCAAAGGCCAAGGGTTACAGCAAGGGACGATTCAGCTTCAATGTCAAGGGAGGAAGATGTGAAGCCTGCGGTGGCGATGGTATCATCAAGATCGAGATGCATTTCCTGCCGGATGTCTATGTGCCCTGTGAGGTCTGCGGCGGTAAGAGATACAACCGTGAGACACTGGATGTAAAATACAAAGGCAAGAGTATTTTTGATGTGTTGGATATGACGGTGGAAGAAGCATTGCCTTTCTTCGAAAATGTACCGTTTATCCGCAGAAAGATCGAGACCCTGTATGATGTGGGACTTTCCTATGTAAAGCTTGGACAGCCTTCCACTACCCTGTCCGGTGGTGAGGCACAGCGTATCAAGCTGGCCACGGAGCTTTCCAGAAGAAGTACCGGCAGGACCATCTATATCCTGGATGAGCCTACCACAGGACTGCATTTTGAGGATGTCCATAAGCTGGTGGAGATCCTGCACAGACTGGCGGACGGCGGCAACACGGTGGTTGTCATCGAGCATAATCTGGATGTGATCAAGACCGCGGATTATATCATCGATATGGGACCGGAAGGCGGAGACCGCGGTGGTACAGTGATCGCCAAGGGAACCCCGGAAGAGATCGTCAAGGTGAAAAAATCCTACACCGGTTACTATGTGAAAAAGATGCTGGAGAAGGACAAGAAACTACGATAACTATTCAGCCCCCATTCGCAAAACGCTCTTTCATAGCTCCCTGATTCTGAATAGTTATCAAATTTTAAGAATTACCCCCTATGAAAATGGAAAAAATTCAGTTATAATATGGTGTATATGACTAAAATAGCGTGTAGAGTCAAGACTTATAGATAGATACCATCGGAAAGGGGTAATAAAAAAGATGCAGTGCACAGATATCGGAATTGATTTAGGTACCGCCAGCATTCTGGTATACATCAGAGGAAAGGGCGTCGTATTAAAGGAGCCCTCTGTTGTAGCTTTTGATAGAGATACAAATAAGATTAAAGCCATTGGTGAGGATGCAAGACTGATGCTGGGAAGAACTCCCGGCAACATCGTAGCCGTAAGACCGTTACGTCAGGGTGTTATCTCTGATTATACCGTAACCGAGAAAATGATGAAATACTTTATCCAGAAAGCGCTGGGGAAGAGAACTTTCCGTAAGCCCCGTATCGCTGTCTGTGTTCCCAGCGGCGTTACAGAGGTAGAGAAGAAGGCAGTAGAAGATGCTACCTACCAGGCAGGTGCCAGAGAGGTTTCCATTATTGAGGAACCCATCGCAGCTGCTATCGGTGCGGGCATTGATATTTCCAAGCCTTGCGGTAATATGATCGTAGATATCGGCGGTGGTACTTCCGATATCGCAGTGATTTCTCTGGGAGGTACTGTAGTCAGTGCTTCCATCAAGATCGCAGGCGATGATTTTGATGAAGCCATTGTTCGTTATATGCGTAAAAAACATAATCTGCTCATCGGTGAGAGAACCGCAGAGGATCTGAAGATCAAGATTGGTTCCTGCTACAAGAGAGCGGAAGTGGATTATATGGATGTCAGAGGACGTAACCTCGTGACCGGTCTGCCCAAGACTGTTAAGGTGTCTTCCGAGGAGACCGAAGAGGCATTGCGCGAGACTACCGCACAGATCGTGGAGACCATTCACAGCGTACTGGAGAAGACTCCCCCTGAGCTGGCAGCCGATATTGCAGACAGAGGAATCGTACTGACCGGAGGTGGAAGCCTGTTGCGCGGTCTGGAGGATCTGATCTCTGCCAAGACAGGTATCAACACCATGACAGCAGAGGATCCCATGACAGCAGTAGCTATCGGAACCGGTAAATACGTAGAGTTCCTGGCAGGCTACAGAGAATAATACAGACAGTTCCGGGGAACCGGAAAAGATAGACGAAGGCAGGATGCCGTACATTTGTCGAAGGATCGCGATCGCAAATGGAGGATATGAATGGTTAAAGGCTTATATACCGCTTACACCGGTATGATAAATGAACAGAACAGGATGGATATCATGACCAACAATCTGGCCAATGCATCCACCGTCGGTTACAAAAAAGAAGGTTCTACCAGCCAGTCTTTTGATGACGTGCTGACAGTCAAGATCAAGGACCAGTCGGTAGGCATGAGAAATGTCCAGAGGATCGGTATCAAGAATCCAGGAGTGAAGATCGGAGAAAATTATACCGATTATACCCAGGGATCTTTCCGCATCACGGATAATACCTATGACCTGGCATTAGCCGGGGATGGCTTCTTTGCCATTGAATTTACCAACAAGGCAGGAGAGACCGACACCAAATATACCCGTGCCGGACAGTTTACCCTGAACAAGGATGGATATCTGGTAACGGAAGAGGGTGACTATGTTCTGGATACCCAGAACAGAAGGATCCGCCTGAACACACTGCTGGATTCCAAGATCACCGATGACGGTACGATCTACCAGAACGATCAGGCAGTTGCCAGAATCCAGGTGACAGATTTCGCAGATTATGATTATCTGGAGAAATACGGGGAGACTTATTATCAGCCCATTCAGGGAGCACAGACCATCGCAACCAATGCGCAGGTGAAATCCGGTTATCTGGAGATGTCCAATGTGCAGGTCGTATCCGAGATGGTAAATCTGATCTCCATTACCAGAGCATATGAATCCAACCAGAAGGTGATTCAGACTATTGACGGCACTCTGGATGTGGCAGCGAACCAGATTGGTAAACTGTAGTAATGAATTCGGCCGGGGCAGCCGATAACTGTAATAGAATGAAGCAAAAGTACTTGATTTTCAGGATAAAAATCAAGTCATGGATGACATAAGGGACAGCGTGAGAGGAGACTACATATGGTCAGAAGCTTATGGACAGCAGCGACCGGCATGATCGCACAGCAGACAAATGTGGATACGATTGCCAACAATCTGGCAAATGTAAACACCACAGGATACAAAACACAGGTGAATGAATTCAAGAGCCTGTTATATCAGAACATCCAGACGAAGACAACTTCCGCAAACGGAGATACCAAGCCCAGCAGCGCACAGGTAGGTCTCGGTGTAAGAAATGCTTCCATCAGTTCCGTATTTAAGGAAGGAAGTCTGACAGCATCCGACAGCGACACCGCATTTGCAATCGACGGCAAGGGATTCTTTGCAGTAAGAGGAGCGGACGGCAATACCTATTACACCAGAAACGGTAATCTGAAGTTCACACTGGCGGCCAATGGCGGTAATATGCTGGCAACTTCAGACGGACTTCCGGTATTGGATACACAGGGCAAACCCATTGTACTGGGCAGTAATTATGTGATGAGCAATGTTACGGTGAGCAAGGACGGAAGCCTGTGTTATCCCGATGCACAGAACAATCCCCGGCCCATCGGCATCACCATCGGTGTTTTCCAGTTCAACAATCCCAATGGTCTGGAGAGACTGGCAGACAGTTTATATCAGCAGACCGCAGCCAGCGGACAGGCTATCAACGAAGCAACAAATAATAATGTAGAAAAGAGCAGTATTATCCAGGGATATCTGGAAAGCTCCAATGTACAGGTCGTAGACGAGATGGTCAACATGATCGTTGCACAGCGTGCCTACGAACTCAACTCCAAAGCCATCACAGCATCCGATGAGATGCTACAGCAGGCCAACAACCTGCGTAGGTAATGAGAAATGTCAAACCGCAAGATGACGATTCGCCTGCTTGCAGGCGGAAACGTCAGATTGCGGTTTGATAGGGCGAATGCCCGACATCGAAGGAAACGCGAAGCGTTTACGAGATGCATTGCTCATTACCGTAGGGACGATTCGCCTGCTTGCAGGCGGAAACGTCAGATTGCGGTTTGATAGGGCGAATGCCCGACATCGAAGGAAACGCGAAGCGTTTACGAGATGCATTGCTCATTACCGTAGGGATGATTCGCCTGCTAGCAGGCGAAATCACCAGATTGCGGCCTGACAGGGCGAATGCCCGACATCCCTGCAAGCTCGTCTTGCAGGGATGCCCGTCGCATTTCCGTGGAGCATAGAAAACCTAAAAACTAAGGAGGCCCATTTATGGATATCTCTTCTATATACGGCAGTTCCGCTCTGGACAGCACCGCATACACCAATGCGGCGAACCAGACGGCTTCCAAATTGCAGAACCAGTTAAACGGTTCGGATTACACCAAAGCAACAGACGATGAACTGATGGATGCCTGCAAGCAGTTCGAGGCTTATTTCCTGGAGCAGATGTTCAAGAAAATGATGAAGACCATCCCTGAGAGCGATGAGACTTCTTCTTCCAACTCCCAGCTTATGGATTACTATAAGGATGAGATGGTACAGCAGATCGCATCCGACTCTACGGAGCAGAACAGTCTGGGACTGGCACAGATGCTATATGAGCAGATGAAGCGTAATTACAATCTTGAGTAGCGACTTCGGGCTGCCATTTCCGGCAGCCCTGATCTTTTTTATCTTACGCCGCCACCGCGGTGACCTCTTCCCGATTCGGAGAGAACAGCCTTGAAACCCACAAATCAACAGACAGATAGTATGAGGAATAAAAATGGAGACGATTACAGGTTTTGTAGACCATATTGTGTTTCAAAACAGTGAAAACGGATATACGGTAATGATCCTGTCGACAGAAGGGGAAGAGATGACCTGTGTCGGTATGTGCAAAGGACTGACCCAGGGAGAAAATATTTCCGCAGAGGGAGAATACATAGAACATCCCGTATACGGCCGACAGTTCAAGATCCAGAGCTACGAGACCGTAACACCGACCGACCGCGTGGGAATGGAACGGTATCTGGGTTCCGGAGCAATCCGGGGAGTCGGTGAGGCACTGGCAGCCAGAATCGTAAAAAAATTCGGAGACGATACTTTCCGCATCATTGAGGAGGAGCCGGAGCGTCTGGCTGAGGTAAAGGGAATCAGCGACCGCAAGGCACAGGAGATCGCTATCCAGATGGAAGAAAAAAAGGATCTCCGGGAAGCACTGGTCTATTTACAGCAATACGGAATCAGTAATACTCTTGCCGTAAAAATATATAATACCTATGGTATGGAAATGTACAGCGTTATGCGGGAGAATCCCTATCGCCTGGCAGAGGATGTCAGTGGTGTGGGATTCCGTATCGCGGACGAGATCGCGGGGAAGATCGGCATTCATACTGACTCGGATTACCGCATCCGCAGTGGCATTCTGTATACCCTGCTGCAGGCGGTGGGAGAAGGTCATTGTTATCTGCCGTTGGATCTTCTGCTGCGCAGAGCTTCCGAACTATTGGGGGTATCAGAGGAAAATATCCGTCCTCAGGTGGATAACCTTATCATGGACCGAAAGCTTGTGGCAAAGGGAGAAGCAGTATTTGCTTCCTCGTATTACTATGCGGAGTTGAACTGTGCCAATATGCTCCGGAATCTGAATATCCCTATGGTGGAGGCAGAAAATCTTCCCTCCCAGGATGCAGCGATCCGCAAACGTCTGGAACGCATGGCGGAAAATCTGTCCATGGAACTGGATGAACTGCAGTTGAAAGCGGTGGAGGAAAGTATCAAAAATGGCCTGTTTATCCTGTCCGGAGGTCCCGGCACCGGAAAAACCACCACCATTAATATGATCATCCGATTCTTTGAATCGGAAGGCATGGATATTTTTCTGGCAGCACCTACGGGCAGAGCAGCCAAGAGAATGACGGAAGCCACCGGATTTGAGGCGAAGACCATTCATCGTCTGTTGGAACTGAACAGTGCCCTGTCGGAAGACGACACCAGAAAGGCGAATTTCGAGAGGAACCAGGAGAACCCCTTAGAGGCGGATGTGGTGATCATTGATGAAATGTCCATGGTGGATATTCAACTGTTTCAGGCGCTTCTGAAAGCAATTCTTCCGGGAACACGACTGATCCTGGTGGGAGATGTGGATCAGCTGCCCAGTGTGGGACCCGGACAGGTATTGCGGGACCTCATGAACAGCCGGGCGTTCCCCATGGTAACTCTGGAGAAAATCTTCCGGCAGGCTGGACAAAGTGACATTGTCGTCAATGCACATCGGATTAACAGAGGAGAGCAGATCACTCTGGACAATAAGTCAAAGGATTTCTTTTTACTGGAAAGAAATGACGTAAATGTCATATATAAGCACATGATCCAGCTGATTCAGGATATGCTGCCCAGATATGTGGGAGCCACCTCCTTTGATATTCAGGTACTGACCCCTATGAGGAAGGGAAGTCTGGGCTGTGAGACGTTGAATGAGATCTTACAGCGTTATCTGAATCCGGTGGATCCTCATAAAAAGGAGCATGCCTATGGCAATACCGTTTTCCGGGAAGGCGATAAGGTCATGCAGATCAAAAACAATTACCAGATCGAATGGGAGATCATCGGGAAATACAATATTCCCATCGACAAGGGAATGGGCGTATTCAACGGAGATATGGGAAGGGTTAAGGAAATCAATGATACCATGTCCACGCTGCTGGTGGAATTCGATGACGGAAGACGGGTGAATTATCCTTTCTCGGCATTGGAGGAACTGGAACTCTCTTATGCCATTACGATCCATAAGTCCCAGGGAAGCGAATATCCTGCGGTGATCCTGCCACTGTTGGGCGGCCCCAGAATGCTGTTCAACCGCAACCTTCTGTACACCGGAATTACCCGTGCCAGGAACTGTGTCACCATTCTGGGAAGCAGTGAGACCGTGCGGAACATGATCGAGAATGTCAGCGAGAATCGCAGATATACGGGATTGGAGCAGCGGATCCGGGAGATCTGCTGTCTGCCGGAAAATGATACACCGTAGACGGAAAACAAAACGGGAGCCTGAGATTGCAGAAAGAGATCAGAAAAACCATAAGCAAAATAAAGGAAACGGGATTACAGCTGCTGTTTCCCGGAAGATGCCCGGTCTGTGACGGGATCGTCCGTCCTTTTGGCAGGAAAATCTGCCCGGAATGTCTGCCTAAATTAAAGCCGGTGACGGCTCCGTGGTGTATGCGTTGCGGAAAGAAACTGGCGGAGGAACGGGAGTATTGCGGTGATTGTATGCACCGGGAACATAAATACGACAGAGCCAGAACTTTATACGAATACAGGGACGTGGCTCCGTCCATCTATCGTTTTAAGTATAGTGGACGGCAGGAATACGGCGATTTTTTCGGAGAAGAAATGGCGCGTCTGTTGGGAGATTTTATCGGCCGGGTGCGTCCGGACGTTATAGTTCCGGTGCCGCTGTACCGTGGGAAACTGCGGAAAAGAGGATATAACCAGGCAGCATGTCTGGCAAGGGCTTTGGGCAGAAGCCTGGAACTGCCGGTAGATGAGAAACTGGTAAAACGGGTGAGAAATACCGCACCGATGAAGCATTTAAATCCCGCAGAACGGCAAAATAATTTGAAAAAGGCTTTTATTATAGGCAGAAATGATGTAAAATTATATGACCGGATTATTCTGGTGGATGATATTTATACAACAGGTACGACCCTGGATGAGATCGCAGCACTGTTAAAAGAGCACGGAGTGTCAAAAGTGTATTGCGTGACATTGGCCTGTGGGTCTGGTGTATGATCAGGAAGGTGTGAGATACTATGAATATAAGAAATTGCAGAATGTGCGGACATATTTTTAACTATGTGGCAGGACCGTTTCTGTGCCCGCATTGCCGTGAGAAGATGGAAGCCAAGTTCCAGGAGGTAAAGGAATACATCCGTAATAACCCCGGTGTAGGTATTCAGGATGTATCGGAGAACTGTGACGTGGAGCCGTCCCAGATCCAGCAGTGGCTGAGAGAAGAGAGACTGGAACTGACAGAAGGATCCAGTATTCTGCTGAACTGTGAGAAATGCGGAGCACCGATCCGCAGCGGAAGATTTTGCGAAAAGTGCAAATATGATATGTCCATGGATCTGCAGAGTGTACTGCCGAAGAAGCAGACTGCGCCCCAGCAGAGCCCCAGAACATCCAGAGACGGAGAAAGAATGCGTTTTCTGTAAGCATTTGTAAGCGGAGGAATTATGCTGAACGAAGAAAAAGTCATACTGATGACGCAAATGGCATCTTATGAAGAGAATGAAGGCAAAAAGAATATGGCCATCGGCCGTTATTTCCGCAGCGACTACATCGCCATACAGGTGTTGAAGTCCATTCTGTGCGCGACGATCGCGTATGGAGTCTGCTTTGCGTTGTTTGTGTTCTATGATTTTGAGAATTTCATGCAGGATATTTACAAGATGGACCTGATCGGTTTTGGAAAAAATGTTCTGCTGTACTATGGAATAACGGTTGTAGTGTATGGAGTGGCATCTTATCTGATCTGCTCTTTGCGCTATGCACGGGCGAAGAAGAGCCTGAAATGCTATTATAACAATCTGAAGAAGTTGAATTCCATTTACAATGAGTAAACGGCCTACACAGATTGACCTGGAGGAAATATGACTGCTTTACTGGAATTAAGAGAGAATCTCAAGAAGATCTACAGCAGAAATGAAGCTTTTATTCTGCCGGTGATCAAGTTTTTACTCAGCTTTATCGTGCTGAGCATCATAAACGGCAAAATGGGATATATGACAAAGCTGGATAACATGGCTATCGTGCTGATCGTATCGCTGCTGTGTTCATTCCTGCCCACCGGATTTATGGCTTTTTTTGCAATGATGTTTGCAGTGCTTCATATGTATGCACTCTCTATTGAAACCGCGGCGGTTGGGCTGGTTGTTTTTCTGTTGCTGTATCTGCTGTTTCTCAGATTTACCGCAAAGGAAGCACTGGCAGTGGTACTGACCCCGGTGCTTTGTATGCTGAAGCTGCCCTATGTGATGCCTGTGGCAATGGGACTGATCGGAACCCCGGCGTCCTGCGTATCTGTAGGCTGCGGTGTTGTGGTGTATTATCTGCTCCAGACGGTGATCACCAATGCTCCGACCATTAACTCCATGGGAGCAGAGGAAGCCACTGCCAAACTGCGCCTGCTGATTGACGGAATGCTGGGGAACAAGGCAATGCTGGTGATGATCGCAGCATTTGCCATTACCGTGATCGTGGTGTATCTGATCCGGAGAATGAGTGTGGATCACTCCTGGACCATTGCCATGGTTGCCGGCGTTATGATCGAAGTGATGATCCTGTTGGTGGGAGATCTGATGTACGATACCAATCTCTCCATCGTCAGCGCACTGTTAGGTGCCGTTGTTACGTTGATCGCCTGCAAGATCATAGAATTTTTCCGATTCTGTCTGGACTATAGCAGAACGGAGAAAGTACAGTTTGAAGATGACGAGTATTATTACTATGTAAAGGCAGTGCCCAAAATGACAGTTGCGGCGCCCACCAATACAGTGAAGAAAATCAATACACAGCGACGTCCGGCAGGTCAGCAGACCAGAACCTCCGGACAGGGTACGAGATCTGCAGGCCAGACCTACAGAAGTACGGCACATACCGGCAGGCCATCAGAAGGAACAGGCCGAAGTGTTGTGACAGAACGTACCCCCGCCAGAAACGGAGTTCCTTACGGACAGCAGGGCGGTTACCGCGGACACGAGATGTCCGGTGGCAGAAGTGTCACCATAGGCGGCAATCACACGAATCCTCAGGATGACTCCGATGATTATGAAGAATTGTTCTGAAGGGATTAATGGAAAATGCAATTAGGGGATAAGCTGGCAGAATATATTAAAAATTTCAGCAGTTACCGCACAACCATGGATTTCGGCGATGTGGCCGAGATCCTGATCATTGCGGTACTGCTGTATTATGCGTTAGTGTGGATGAAGACGACCCGGGCATGGGTATTGCTCAAGGGTCTGGTTGTCATCCTTGTTTTTTTGCTACTGGCTTATTTCTTCCGTATGACGACTATCCTGTGGATGGCCCAGAATATCCTGGGCTTTGCGGTGACAGCCCTCATAGTGGTGCTGCAGCCGGAATTGAGAAAGGCATTGGAGGAACTGGGCAAGAAGAATATTATCAGTTCTGTATTGCCTTTTGACAACAATCATCGTGTGGACGAGGGATTTTCCGAGAAGACCATTAATGAGATCACCAAAGCCTGTGTGGAGATGGGCAAGGTCAAGACCGGAGCCCTGATCGTTATCGAACAGAAGGTTTCCCTGCGGGATTATGAGAGAACGGGAATCGATGTGGATGGTATCGTGACCAGCCAGCTGCTGATCAATATTTTCGAGCACAACACCCCACTGCATGACGGTGCTGTGATCGTACGGGGGAACCGGGTAGCCTCTGCCACCTGTTATCTGCCGCTGTCGGATAACCTGGGACTGAGCAAGGAACTGGGTACCAGACATCGTGCCGGTGTGGGTATCTCGGAGGTGACAGATTCCCTGACGGTGATCGTATCCGAAGAGACGGGTAAGATCAGCGTTGCATACGAAGGAGAGCTGGAGCGGAATCTGGATGCGGAGACTCTTCGAAACAGAATGCATAAGATCCTGAACAATATCGGAGAGGAACACAAAAATCTGCGAATCTGGAAGGGAAGGAGCCGTGAGAAGAAATGAAAAAATTACTGACACGTAATCTTGGACTGAAGCTTGCTTCTCTGGTGCTGGCCTTTGTATTGTGGTTCCTGGTGGCACAGATCTATGATCCGAAGGACACGGTAACCTTCAATAATATCCAGGTCAGACTGATTAACACAGATTTGCTAGAGCAAGAAGGAAAAGTATATGAGGTGCTGGACAACAGTAATCTGGTAAGAGTAACGGTAACAGGCCCCCAGAGTATTGTAAAATCCGAACTGCGCAGAACCGATATTGTAGCGGAAGCGGATATGAGCAAACTGACAGATATCAATACGATCGCCATCACTTATTATTGTGAGAATATCAGCAACGATTCCGTGGAGATCAAGGGTAATCACGATTCCGTGCGCCTGAATGTGGAAGACAAGACCAGCAAATGGATCAAACTGGAGAGCACCACGCTGGGAGAGGTGGCATCCGGTTATATGATCGGCAATGTAACGTTGGATCAGACCAACATCGAAGTAACCGGACCTAAATCAGCGATCTCACAGATCGATCATGCCGGAGTGGACATCAATGTAGCAGATTCCACCAGCAGTCTGTCGGCTAATGTGGACATTAAGCTGTATGATGCGGACGACAATGAACTATCTCTGGAAACTGTCAAGAAAAACGTGGATTCTGCGCATATGACAGTAGAAGTGCTGGCAACGAAGGAAGTACCGGTAGAGATTGAATATATGGGTGTACCTGAGGACGGTTATATGGCTACCGGTGAAGTAGAGAGTAGCAGGTCTACAGTGAAGATCGCCGGAACGGCATCCGCACTGTTGGGAGTATCTGCCATTACCGTACCGGAGGATCGTATGAATATTACCGGACAGTCCAGCGATCTGGTGGATATCATTAATCTGAAGGAGTACCTGCCCACCAACGTCAGACTGGCGGATAAGAGCTTTGACGGCAAGATCACTGCAACGGTATACATTGAACCGATCGAGACCAAGGACCTGTCCGTACCGGCAGAGAACATTACGATCAGCGGTGTGCCGGAGGGAATGGAGGCAGAGATCACTACAGAGGCGGAGACTTATGATATCACGGTATCCGGCCTGGACAGAGATATCAGTATTCTGCGGGATAACACGGTGACGGGTGTGCTGGATCTGGAAAAGTGGATGGAAGACAATAATGTGGAAGAACTGACACCGGGTGGTTACACGGTTCCTGTGACGTTTAACCTGTCGGAGGATATCACGGTAGAAAATGATGTCAATATCCACATCCGGCTGAAGAATCAGGATACAAATAATTAAAAGATAGAATGAGAGGTTTTTATCATGGCTAGAATGTTTGGAACAGATGGTGTACGAGGAATTGCCAACGAGGAACTGACTCCGTTGCTTGCCATGCAGCTGGGGCAGGCAGGTGCCTATGTACTTACGAAGGAAAATGAGCACAAACCCACGATCATGGTGGGTTGTGATACCAGAATTTCCGGAGATATGCTGGCGAATGCGTTGATGGCAGGAGCCTGCTCCGTAGGAGCCAACTGTGTCTACGTAGGTGTGATTCCCACTCCTGCGGTTGCTTATCTGACCAAGAAATACAAAGTAGATGCCGGCGTTGTGATCTCCGCATCCCACAATCCGGTAGAGTTCAATGGTATTAAATTCTTTGACGGTAACGGCTATAAGCTTCCCGATGCCATGGAAGATGAGATCGAGGTATTGATCCGTAATAATATGCCCGGTATCAAATTTCCCATCGGTCCCGGAGTCGGCAAGATCAAGTACCGTACCGATGCCAGAGAAGAGTACATCAATCATGCCATGAGAGCGGTCAATGTGGATCTGACCGGACTGAAGATCGTGGTGGATTGTGCAGAGGGTGCCTCTTTCTATACATCCGTAGAATGCCTGAAAGAACTGGGCGGCAGCGTGGTGGCCATCCACAACAATCCGGACGGTACCAATATCAATGCCAACTGTGGTTCCACCCATATGGAAGAACTGCAGGCCAGAGTGGTCTATGAAAAGGCCAATGTCGGTCTGGCCTTCGATGGAGATGCAGACAGACTGCTGGCTGTGGATGAGAACGGTAATATCGTCGATGGTGACCAGATCATGGCAATCGTAGGCAACTTTATGAAGAGCAAGGGAACCCTGAAAAAGGACACCATTGTAGCAACCGTAATGAGTAATCTGGGATTCTTCCTGATGGCTGAGAAGAACGGCATTACCATGGAGAAAACCAAGGTAGGCGACCGTTATGTATTGGAACGTATGAAGGAAATCGGTGCAAGTCTCGGCGGAGAACAGTCCGGACACATCATTTTCCTGGATGAGAATACCACCGGTGACGGACTGCTCAGCGCACTGCATCTGTTACAGGTAATGGTGGAGACCGGCAAGCCGCTGTCCGAGCTGGCCCGGGTCATGGAAGTACTGCCGCAGGCACTGGTAAATGCCAAGGTAGCCAACCATAAAAAAGAAAAATACATGGAGTATCCGGAGATTGCAGATGCCATTCAGAAGCTGGAGAATAAGTTCGCGGGAGAAGGCCGTGTCCTGATCCGTCCTTCCGGAACCGAACCGCTGGTAAGAGTCATGATCGAAGGAAAGGATCAGCAGGTGATCCAGGAAGAAGCACAGAAGCTTGCCAACCTGATACAGGATATCATGTTCTAGCAGACAGATTCCGAAAGTTGTCTGGTAAAAGCCCTTGTGAATGCTTTTCATTCATGCTATGATAGAAATGTAAATGAAAAGTAAAATCATAAACACCAGAGAAAATAATGCAGAATAATAATGCAGAATAATATAGATATTGGAGGGTTTATTATATGGTAAGTCAGAAAGTCGTAATCAAGAATCCCACGGGTCTGCATCTGCGTCCCGCCGGAATTCTGTGCAAGGAGGCAATGCAGTTCAAGTCATTGATCACCTTCAAATTTCGTGAAAATACTGCAAATGCCAAGAGCGTACTCAGTGTATTGGGCGCTTGCGTAAAATGTGGGGATGAGATCGAATTCGTATGTGAGGGTGAGGACGAGGAAGAAGCCCTGAAGACCCTGGTAGAAGCCGTAGAGAACGGTCTGGGAGAATAACAGGATCGTCATAGAGGAACATTACAGAGGCTGTGCATATTGAAGATGCGCAGCCTTTTCCTATGGAACTGTCTTAAGCCATGGAAAAAATAGTTTCATACTCAAAGGATTTATGCTATGCTGTAACTATTCAGAGCGTATTTGGCAAATGTGATTCTGAATAGTTTATAGTACATGAGGGAGAGAAAATAAAATGGAAGAAAAAAGCATGAAGAAAAGTTTTTCCAGCTTAGGTTTTCGATTTCTGATCGGAACACTGGTCATCTACGCGGTGCAGATGGGAGTAATGGCCATCGTAGGTGCGGTGAAGCCGGAATGGCTGCAGGACACCACCATAAGCCTGATCCTGGCAGTATTACCACTGTATCTTGTGGGTATGCCGGTTCTGATCGCTGTGGTAAAGCGGATGCCCGGGGAAGCACCCGCGAAGAAAAGCATCACGCCGGGACAGTTTGTTCTGGCGCTGATCATGTGTTTTGCACTGATGTATTGCGGTAATCTGGTGGGAACACTGATCACCACTGTCGTAGGGGCATTAAAAGGCTCTGCAGTGGACAATGCACTGATGACCTATGCCACCGGGGCCAATATGATTGTGACATTTCTCTATATGGTGATCTGCGCGCCGATCCTTGAGGAATATATTTTCCGGAAACTGATCGTGGATCGTACCGTAAAATACGGACAGGGAGTAGCTGTTGTTCTGTCCGGTCTGATGTTCGGCTTGTTCCATGGCAACCTGAATCAGTTTGCCTACGCATTTTTACTGGGAATGTTTCTGGCATTTCTGTATGTGAAGACCGGAGAACTGAAAGTGACTATCGGCTTGCATATGTGCATTAATTTTATGGGTGCCGTAGTCAGTGTACTGTTATTGAAAGCAATCCATCTGGAGGAATACCAGGAAGTCATCATGAACGGGGCAGATACACAGGCTGTCATGGACTACATGATGAAGTACCTGCCGGGTTGGATCGGCTATATGATCTATGTACTGTTTATTCTGGCAGTACTGGTTACGGGAATTGTATTGTTCATTGTATATCGTAAGAAGCTGAAAGTAGAGCCGGGACAGATCGCAAAGGGACAGAGATTCAAGACCGTGATCTGCAATCCGGGAATGCTCTGCTATTGCATTTTCTGGATACTGATGATCCTTCTGCAGATGTTCCCGGAGATCGTGCAGATGCTGCTGGGAATCGCTCCGCTGTCCCTGTAATACATTCCGCAGAGACAGACAGTGGGGGCAGACAAAGGAGATAGGATACATGTACGCATTTGACAGCAGAATACGTTACAGCGAGACAGACAGTGAAGGGTATCTTACGCTGGACGCATTGCTGAATTATTTTCAGGATTGTTCCACCTTCCATTCGGAGGATGTGGGGCTGGGAATCGGTTATATGAAGGAGATCGGACAGGTCTGGGTCCTTTCCTCCTGGCAGATCGTGGTGAACCGTTATCCGAAATTAGGGGAAAAGGTAAAGATCGTGACGCTGCCCTATGAGCTAAAAGCATTTTTGGGATACCGTAATTTTGCCATGCTGGATGAACAGGGAGAATATCTGGCGAAGGCCAATTCCTTATGGAGTCTGCTGGATGTGGGCACCGGCAAACCGGTAATGGTGAATGAGGCTATGCAGAAGGGCTATGCAACAGATGAAAAACTGGACATGGAGTATGCCCCCCGCAAAATTGCTGTGCCGGAAGGTGGAGAACTGTTGGAACCCATCGTGGTGAAAAAACACCACCTGGACACCAACCATCATGTAAATAACGGACAGTATGTAAATATTGCCATGGAGTATCTGCCGGATGATTTTGTGATCCGTCAGATGCGGGCGGAATACAAGAAACAGGCATTCCTGGATGATGTATTGCATCCGTATGTAGTGTCTACAGAGAATGGCTACGTCATCTGCCTGCAGGACGAAGCCGGGAAACCTTATGTATCAGTGGAATTTCAGGGACAGTAATCCTATGCTGTCAGAACAGGAGAGAACGTGGAATTGAGATTAGGCGAAAAACAGACGCTGGTAATAGTGAAAAAAGTAGAATTCGGAGTGTATCTGGCAACGAAGGAAGCACCGGAGGACAAAGTGCTGCTACCGGCGAAGCAGGTGCCGGAAGGGGCAAAGGTCGGAGATGAACTGGAAGTATTCCTGTACCGGGATTCCAGTGACCGTCTGATCTCTACGACGAGAACCCCGAAGCTGTGTATGGGACAGGTGGCTCTGCTCACTGTAGTACAGGTAGGGAAAGTAGGTGCTTTCCTGGACTGGGGACTGGAGAAGGATCTGCTCCTGCCCTTTAAGCAGCAGACCCGCAAGGTAAAGACCGGAGAACAGGTGCTGGCAGCCCTCTATATCGACAAGAGCGGCAGACTGTGTGCGACCATGAATGTCTATGAACATCTGCGCACGGACAGCCCGTACAAAAAAGACGATAAGGTAACCGGCCGAATCTATGAGATCAGCAAGAATTTCGGTGCGTTTGTGGCAGTGGATAACTGCTTTTCCGGACTGATCCCGAAAAAAGAACTGTTCGGAGATACCGAGCTCAGGATTGGCGATCAGGTCACTGCCAGAGTGGTAAAAGTGTTGGAAGACGGTAAGCTGACACTGAGTGTCCGGGAAAAAGCCTATCTGCAGATTCAGAAGGATGCGGAGAAGATCGAGAGACTGCTGGACAGCTATGAAGGTTCTCTGCCGTTTAATGATAAGGCGGCGCCGGAGGTCATTGCCCATGAGACCGGCATGAGCAAGAACGAGTTCAAGCGCGCGGTAGGACATTTGTTAAAAGAAGGCAAGATCCAGATCACAGAGAAAAATATTCGCAGAGTGCGTGGATAGTGTGGAAAAAACAAAAAAAGTGTGCTATAGTAAGAACGTAATCTGAGAGATATGAACAGATACAGGAGGTGCTATCATGGATATCGCAGGATTATCAATGTCAATGGCTTCAAATAATCTGCAGACGAAAATCGGAACGGCTGTGCTGAGCAAGGCGATGGATACGAACGAAGCACTGGGACAGGGAATCGTCCAGATGATTGATTCCGCTGCTATGGAACGCAGCGTAACACCGGAACTTGGTGCGAATATCGATCTGCGGATTTAGCGCAGAAATAATACATAATAAACGCTAAGACAAAAAGAGTTCGGAATATTAGTTTTCCGAATTCTTTTTTTGCGCGTATTTAAAAGAAAAAGGCATTTTTACTAAAAAATGCATAAAAAACTATTGCATTTTTACCAGTTTTTCTGTAAATTTATATATGATATGGACTCTCATATCATTTTTCGGGGTTATAGCAAAAGAGAAGTATGTTTGGGGACTGAAGGAGCAGAAGATGATATCAAATCAGATTTTACAGAACACCATTGAAGGACTGAAAGGAATCGCCAGAGTGGAATTGTGTGTTATGGATGTGGATGGCAAGGAAGTAGCTGCCACCATGGACATGGGCAACTGTTCCAAGCCCGCGGTGGAATTCGCGGCATCACCGGCGGACTCCCAGGAGATCCAGGGATATCAGTATTTCAAGATCTATGATGAGCAGCAGCTGGAGTATATTCTCGTAGCCGGAGGTACCGGTGAGGATGTCTATATGATCGGCAAAATGGTTGCGTTTCAGATCCAGAATCTGCTGGTGGCCTATAAGGAGAGATTTGATAAGGACAATTTCATCAAGAATCTGCTGCTGGATAATCTGCTGCTGGTGGATATTTACAGCCGTTCCAAGAAGCTGCATATTCAGACAGACGTGCCCAGAGTGGTCATGATCGTGGAATCTGCGGGAGGCAAGGATAATAATGTCCTGGAACTGGCCAGAACTCATTTTGGCAGCAACAGCAAGGATTTCATCACTGCGGTAGACGAGAGCAACGTGATCGTGGTGAAGGAATTCGCAGAGACCGATACCGGCAAAGAAATTGAAAAATCGGCCAGAGTACTGGAAGCGGCTCTCCTGAAGGAAGGCATCCGTGAGGTCCGGATCGCATACGGAACTATCGTGCATGAGATCAAAGAAGTCAGCCGTTCCTACAAGGAAGCAAAGATGGCTCTGGATGTAGGTAAGATCTTCTTTGACGAGAGAGATATTATCGCATACAGTGAACTGGGAATCGGCCGTCTGATCTATCAGCTGCCCATTCCTCTGTGCAAAATGTTTATCCGTGAGATCTTCGGAGGCAAGAGCCCGGATGATTTTGATGAGGAGACCCTGACGACCATTTACAAGTTCTTCGAGAACAGCCTGAATGTGTCAGAGACCTCCAGACAGCTGTTTATTCACAGAAATACGCTGGTATATCGTCTGGATAAGTTACAGAAGAGTACAGGGCTGGATCTGCGGGTATTTGAAGATGCCATCACCTTCAAGATCGCACTGATGGTCGTAAAATACATGAAGTATATGGAAACGTATGAATATTGATTTCTTGCGGAGCCATGAAATAACGGAAAATGTACGTCGAATGCTTGCATTCGTAAGAACATTTGACGTTATTTCTTTGGCGAGAAAGCCTCAATGAGCAAAAGTAGGTATCGAAGATGCGCTTTTGCGAATGGAGGCTCCGCAAGGAATCAATATAGTAACACAAAGGCAGCAACTGTCCGCAGGGTGGGATCTTACGGGCAATAGAAAGGCATGATCATAAAATGACAAGAAAAGAAACACAAAGGCTGAAAAGAGAGCGGATTATTGAGGAAAACGGAATCATTTTCCTGGACAACGTCAGCAAGTCTTATTCCTCAGGTTCTCCGGCACTGAATGGTGTGTCGTTAAGCATCGGAAGAGGGGAATTTGTATTTATTGTAGGTGACAGCGGATCCGGTAAATCCACGTTGATCAAATTACTGCTGCGGGAGCTTACAGCGACTAGCGGCAGTGTTTATGTTATGGGAAATGATCTGGCGAAATTAAAGCACAGGCAGATCCCCCGTTTTCGTCGTAACCTGGGTGTCGTATTCCAGGATTTCCGACTGCTGAATGACCGCAATGTCTATGAAAATGTAGCATTCGCACAGCGTATCGTAGAGACTCCCGTCAGTGAGATCCGCAGAAATGTTCCTGCGATTCTGGCAACTGTGGGACTGGCAGGCAAATATAAGGCCAAGACCAAACAGCTCTCCGGCGGTGAGCAGCAGCGTGTTGCACTGGCCAGAGCGTTGGTGAACAATCCTTCCGTACTGCTGGCAGATGAGCCCACCGGTAATCTGGATCCCAATAATTCCTGGGAGATCATGAAATTGCTGGAGGAGATTAATGAAAGCGGCACCACGGTAGTCGTGGTCACCCATAACCGCGAAATCGTCAATGCCATGCAGAAACGAGTGATCACCATGAAAAAAGGTGTGATCATCAGTGACGAAGAGAAGGGTGGGTATATCGATGAAGATTAGTACACTTTTTTATACGATCAAGCAGGGATTTGCCAATATTTTCCGGAATAAATGGTATTCTCTGGCATCCATTGCCACGATATCCGCGTGCCTGTTTCTGTTTGGACTGTTCTATTGCATTGTGGCCAACTTTCAGAATATCCTGAAGACTGCGGAAGAAGGCGTGTCCGTTACGGTATTTTTCCACAGTGATATGGATAACTGTGAGAGTCATGTAGACGGACAGATCCCGTCCGAACAGCGCCTGGAAGAGATCGGACAGGAGATTGCCAAGCGTGCAGAGGTATCCGAGGTACAGTTCCAGTCTGCAGATGATGCATGGGCAACCTTCGGACCGGATTATTTCGGTGAGGATTATGCAGAAGGATTCCCCGAGAATCCATTGGCAGGAGAGGATACTTATGAGATTTTCCTGAGTGATGTCTCCATGCAGGATGCACTGGTGACCTGGCTGCAGTCCATTCCGGAGGTGCGCAAGGTCAACTATTCCGAAATGACAGCCAACACACTGAGCGGTCTGAACCTTCTGATCGCCTACGTGTCCATGGGAATCATCGTGATCCTGCTGGCAGTCAGCATCTTCCTGATCAGCAATACCGTAGCTATCGGTATTTCTGTCCGTTCTGCGGAGATCAATATTATGAAATATATCGGCGCTACCGACTTTTTCGTGCGTGCGCCCTTTGTGCTGGAAGGTATGCTGATCGGTCTGATTGGTGCGGCAGTACCGCTGGGACTGATCTATTCCCTTTACAATTATGCGTTGAACTATGTGATCAACCGTTTTATGGTACTCAGTGGCTTCCTGAATTTCCTGTCTGTGGACGAGATATTCCATTTCCTGATCCCGGTATCTCTGGGTGTCGGTGTGGGTATCGGTTTCCTGGGAAGTATCTCTACTGTAAGAAAGCATCTGCACGTGTAAATACAATTCCAGCAGATAACCCGGATCCTATTTGTCATGATGTGTGCGGAGTGTGGCTCTGCACTGCATCATGACATTTTAAGAATGGAGACTAAATCAAATTGAATAAAAAGAAAAAAGGCTTCCTGTGCCTGGCACTGTGCCTGATCCTGACGGTTTCCTTCGGCATGCAGGGATTGCGGGTAAATGCGACCAATATGTCATCCATTACCTCTGACAGTATCCGGGACAAACAGGATCAGATCAAACAGGCGGAAAAAGAACGTGAACAGATGAAAAGCAATCTGAGCAATTTGGAGCAGATCAAGAAAGACCTGGAGACACAGAAGACCAATCTGAAAAATTATGTAGCCCAGCTGGATCAGAATCTGAGCCAGATCGAACAGAATATTGCGGATCTGAAAAATAAGATCACAGCAAAAGAAGAAGAAATTGCAAAGACCCAGGCGGAACTGGATGCGGCACTGGAGAGAGAAGAAAATCAGAAAGATGCCATGATCCGCCGCATAAGAATTATGTATGAGAAAGGGGATTCCTACATCCTGGATATGATGCTGAAAGCGGAAAGCTTCAGCGATTTCCTGAACCGGGCGGATTTCATGGATCTGATCATGGCTTATGACAGACAGCAATGGAAAGACTTCATGGAGAACCGCAAATATATTGAACTCTGCAAAGAGGAACTGGAAGCGGAGAAAGCCATTCTGGATGAGGCCAAGGCCGGCGTGGAACAGGAGCAGGCCAATATGGAGGCTCTGATCGACCAGAAGAACCGGGATATCACCGCTTACGAATCCGATATTACCAACAAGGAACAGGCTATCAAGGAATACAAGCAGTCCATTGCGGACCAGGATGCGGAGATTGCAGCCCTGGAGGCTGCCATTGCCGCGGAGAAAAAAAAGATCCTGGAGGCCAGTGGTACTGTGCTGACTTACGATGGCGGTACCTTTAAGTTCCCGCTGGCAACCTATACCCGGATCTCGGATGATTACGGCAACCGTATCCATCCGACACTGGGAATCGAACAGTTCCACAACGGTGTGGATTTCGCGGCACCCAAGGGCACGGCTATTTATGCGGCCTATGACGGACAGGTGGTGGCAGCCACTTACAGCAACACCATGGGCAACTACGTGATGATCGACCATGGTGGTGGACTGTATACGATCTATATGCATGCCTCGGCATTATATGTATCCAAGGACGATATTGTGGTCAGAGGAGAGACGATAGCCGCAGTGGGCTCCACCGGACGTTCCACCGGCAACCATCTGCACTTCAGCGTGCGTAAGGATGGAGCTTACACTTCACCCTGGAACTACCTGTCGCAATAGATTGTCAATAGACAGAATCACGTGACTGCTTGCAGGCTAAGTGATCTGTCTATTAGACAATCAAACATACATGAGCAAGTAGGGCGATAGCCCGGAATGCGAATGTATGCAGCATTTCGAGAGTGCGAAGCACGGAGAAATGCGTGTTGCGACAACCCCATGCGGAGAAGCGTGGATAGCCCGGAATGCGAATGTATGCAGCATTTCGGGAGTGCGGAGCACGGAGAAATGCGTGTTGCGACAACCCCATGCGGAGAAGCGTGGATAGCCCG
>ERZ1026854.44-NODE-44-length-96948-cov-10.931977_pt1 | contig 96948 bp, 99 predicted proteins | sample MGYA00380157_ERZ1026854 | MGnify/ENA primary metagenome ERZ1026854 (study PRJEB33269, sample SAMEA4719793) | human gut metagenome | biome: human-associated habitat; feature: organic feature; material: feces | place: Cameroon | collected 2013-10 ...
GATGCCGGCGCCTCCACTGGAATCACTTCCAGCGATTGTTAATGCTGTGTTCATAATGTTCTCCTTTGCATTAATTTTATTACGCGATGAAAGGTGGTGCCCCCAATTCACCGCATGTACTCTCCGCGTTCCTGTTACATACAGGAATCTACAAGTTCCCGAAGCCTGCGTGTTCCGGCTTCAATATCTTTGCATGCAAAAATGCCGCTGACTACGGCCACTCCTGCCATGCCACGCCCCTTAAGCTGCATTACATTGTCTGCGGTAATTCCGCCGATCGCAACTACAGGGATTGCCACACTTTTACAAATCTCCTGAAAAAGTGCATGCTCCATTGGTTTTGCGTCAAGTTTTGTGCTGCTGCCAAAGACCGCACCGCTTCCAAGATAATCTGCGCCGGCAGCCTCTGCTGCTTTTGCCTGCTCGATCGTCTTGGCCGTCACACCAATGATTTTGTCCTCTCCAAGCAGTTTACGCGCATTTTTCATCTCCATGTCAGACTGTCCGATATGCACACCGTCAGCATCCACGCGCTTTGCAAGTGCAACATTGTCGTTGATGATCAACGGAACCTGATATTTTCGGCAAAGCTTCTGTATTTCTCTTGCCTCATCTTCAAAGTCCGCCTCATCCAGTTCCTTCTCACGGATCTGGACCATAGTCGCACCACCTCTTAACGCTTCTTCCACCTGTTCGTATAATGTTTGCTCCCCCAGCCAGCTGCGGTCTGTTACCGCATACAGTCTGAGACTGTCTCTGTTAAAGTTTTTCATAGAACTCCTTCCAAACTCATTGAACATCAGCCCATGCAAAATTTGCTTTCAGCAAATGGGCTGACGCTACATGTCAAGTTTTCATAGAAAACTTGACACTATCCTTGAACATCAGTCCATGCATAATTTGCTTTCAGCAAATGGGCTGACGCTATCCATAATAAAAATGCAGGCCCCCAACACGGAATCCTGCATCTGTTTACTATGCGTTATTTCCCTACGTTGGCATTATCCAAATCAGGTTGTGGGTTAAAGCATTCGCTTACTCTCAGCCCGCCTGCGCAAGCACCCCATGTAATAAATGTAATTAATTCTTTCAGAATCAATTACATATTTTAATATGCTGGTATGAATAATGCAAGTGTTCGGGCAATTTTGCCTTGTTTTTCTTTTAGAGCAGTGTTTTATGAAACCTGCTTTTTTCTCTATTAACACTTAGCATTACATACATTATATTTTGAGGGAGTGGGGTCTATAGAAAAAAATCACATGAAAAAGAGCCATTTTTGTCAAAGGAAGTTCAAAGCGATGTGTTTTGGGGTCTATGTAAAAAAAGTGTATGAAAATACCCCGCTTTTTTCTAAATACGGGGTATTTTCTATTAGTTTTTGAATATAGACCCCTCATGGTTCCATTTTTGGTGCATTTCGCGTAATTTTTTACGAAAATGGGGTATTCATTAGTATTTTTTCTGTATGTACCCTGTTTACCACAAAAATTTCCGGAACCACTTTTCAGTAATTCCGGAAATTTTCAACTTTGCCATATCTCAGCTTGCTGCGTGCTGATGCGCATACTTTTCTTTCGTTGCCAAACCGCCGCGAATATGGCGTTCCGACTTGTTGACATCAATAACTTTGCGTGCCTGTGCTGCAAGCGTCGGATTTACCTGAACCAGACGCTCTGTGACGTCTTTATGTACTGTGCTCTTGCTGATTCCAAAGTTTTTGGCAGCCTGCCGCACCGTTGCATTATGTTCAATCATATAATTTGCTATTTCGATGGCACGTTCTTCAATATAAGTTTTCAATAAAATACCCCTGCTACAACTTGTTTTTACATTGTATGCAGGGGCATTTTATGTTATTCAGATTTCTTTCTGCTGCTTTTCGTAGTTCTAAAGTTCTATATCATCTTATTTCCATATTCGCTATACTTAACAAGTAACTATTTCGCTGACCGCGAAAAATATAATAAACTTTGGAGGAGTTTAAACATGGAAAACTTTACAAACTTTGGAGCTGGATTAAAAAAGCTCTACATCGCAGAATTAGGTACTTTGATTTGCACCATACTTGCCCTGATTCCGGTTGTGAATATCGTTGCAGGAATTGTTCTGCTTGGATTCGCAGTTCTCAGTATGATTGGACTATCTCAGGCGGGAACCGTTATCAAAGGATGCAAAACAGCATTTATCCTTACAATTATTTTACTCATATTCGACATTCTCCAGGCTGTTTTTGCACCGGAAAGACCAGGCATTGCCATGTATATGCTCTTATATATCATTCCCCTCACGATAATTAATGGACTGCTTTCTTTCCTTGTCGTATATTATATATGCACATCGATCAACATCGTAATGACCAATATGCAGAAGAATGATATTGCTAAATTTGGAAATATTGTGTGGATAATTATTCTTTTCACAACAATCTTTTCTATTGCGCTCCAGCTAGTCCAGAGATTTTCTTATGTGTTCGATCTCTGGCTGAAATTTCTGGTCAATGGCTCCATTGCAGTTCTTTCTATCGTAAATGTGGTTCTTTTGACCATCTTCCTCGGAAAAAGTTCCCGTGCACTTCAGTCATAAAAATGTTACAGGAATGTTCTGCTTCTATGGAACATTCCTGTTTTTATGTTATGCTCCTGTCACCAGCGCGAAATATCCCCAGTCCCATACCAGAGATTCAAAACTGTTTTGCAGATACTCCACGATATCTTCCTGCTCATATCCGGTCATGCGGGTAATCACGACCATATAGTCCCGCAATTCTTCATACGTAAACTGCTTTCTTTCCAACCACTTCAAAAAAACACTGTGTCGTATGACTGCATATTCCATTCCGATCCATTGCATCGAAACGATCATACTCTCCAAGTCTCCATCCGGAACCAGCAGATCCGAATAAAATTCGTTAAGCAGAAACTTTCGTAAAAGTGGCTGCCACTGCCGAAATTGTTTATCAAAAAGCTGCAGATTCTCGCACATTGTATCCGCCGCATAAGTTTCTGAAAGCTGCTTTGCCTGTAACAATATCGGATCAAGATACTTCTTATAAAGACCTTCTTTTTGATAATTGACCGCCAGATCCTGCAATAATTCATTGCATTCATCCATCGAATCCAGTTCATCCATGGGAATCTGTGCAATCGCTTCCCGAAGCTGTGCTACACTTTCGCCGGAAAAATATTCGTTTACTAATTGCATCGTAAGCGAATCCTGTTTGTTAAGCTCCAGCAAAATATAAAAGCCCTGCTTCAATTGATCTTCCAGTCGCTGCGTACTGTCTTCCAGCAACTCCATCATATGCTCCCGTATCGCAAAGAGAATATCTTTGTATTCTCTGTCAACTTTTGGAAAAACAATTTCTTTTGCATCCTTCCAGATATCAATGACCGCCGGACAACATGGCATCAACGTCTCTTCCTCATGCGTGGAAAATCTATGTACCTCGCGTGGAAACTGCGTACAGGTATCTGACAATACGCGATCGGTGTATGTGCACAGGAGACGACATAATTTTTCTTCATTTAAAAACGGACAGCGATGCTTTTCATCCAACGCAATCACCCGCATGCCATCCTTTTTCACTGTATAGGCGCTGAGATTTTTCTTTTTATCCACAACTGTGTCCGGTGGCAAAAGCTTTTTCCACTTTCGGTTCGTCTCATTATCCACACCAATCTTCCACTCCTGACAACAGGTAATGGTACATCGGTCAGCAATGCATTGAAATTTTTCATAATAATCAGGTCTAACTCTACGCATTTTGTTTCTCCTAATGAAAAATCAGCTTATTCCTGCTTTCTTCCGCAAAAGATCGTACACCCACTTTCCGGATGTACTCAGATCACTGCGCTTGAATCCGCTTTTCTTTGTACAACTGCTCTTGATCATTGCAGAAGATTCGTTTTTGTTGGAAACATTCCATGCAACATAGCTGACATCATATTTATCCAACGCTTTGATCCACTTATTGGCTTCCTTTTTGTCAATTCCGCCATTTCCGCTTGCATCGGTGATACCAAACTCTGTGACAAACACAGGAAGTCCCGCCTTGATCGCATTTGTCATTTTATTGCGTAGATCATCTTTGTGTGTTCCCGCATAGAAATGGAATGCGTACATGATGTTTTTATATCCACTGATCGGACTGGCAGCCGCCTGATCCACATCCTGCGACCAGGTAGGCGTTCCCACAATAATGACCGCATCCTTGTCATTCTCACGGATGACCGGAATCACAGCCTTTGCATAGGACTTGATTGTTTTCCAGTCTGTGCCTCCATTCGGCTCGTTGCAGATTTCATAGAGCACATTGTCGTAACCTTTCAGAGCCTTTGACATGTCCTTGAAAAAAGCCTTCGATGCCTTCTGGTGCGTCTTTGGATTGCCATCACTTAAAATATGCCAGTCAACAATGACATACATATTATATTTTGATGCCAGCTTGACACCTTTCTTTATCAATGCTTTCAGATTCTTGCGGTTGTTGGCATCACCACTGCAATATCCGTTATACTTTTCGGTGTACATTGCAAGGCGAACCACATTTGCTCCCCATTTGTCATGAAGTTCCTTGAAATACTTATCGTTTACATATTCCGGATACCAGGAAAGTCCGTGTGTGCTGACACCGCGCAGCTGCACCACCTTGCCTTTCTTGTCACATAACTTCGTTCCTTCCACATGCAATGCAGAAAGTTTGCTCTTGGCATAGGCCGGCTGCACACTGTTTCCAAAAAATACTCCCACAACCAGTGCCAGAATACACAGACCTGCCGTCAATCGTTTCTTCACACTGTTTCCCATATTTTCTACTCCTTAAGATTGTATTATTACTCGATGGAGGTTACTTCATAATCCTGATCCTCCACTGCCTTCTTTAATACTTCATCGGCTATTTCTGCCTGAAGCTTTACTTCTGCGGTCCCACTTTCATGGCTTACCACTGCCTCCTCTACTTCCGGAAGTGCCTCTAAAGCCTTCTTAACTCTCGCCTCACAATGTCCACACATCATTCCTTCAATCTTCATTGTCTTTATCATTTTTTTGTCCTCACTTTCGTTTTTGTTCTCCTGCTGCATATTGACAGCAGTCATTTCTGTTTTTGCATGTTCACGTTCCCTGCGTCCCGGCACATGCATCTGAAACAGATTCAGACGCAGCGCATTGGTTACGACACAGAAACTTGACAGGCTCATCGCAGCCGCACCAAACATCGGGTTCAATTTCCATCCAAACAATGGATACCACACGCCTGCGGCAAGCGGAATTCCAATGACATTATAAAAAAATGCCCAAAACAGATTCTCATGGATATTCCGCAGTGTTGCACGGCTCAGACGGATGGCTGCCGGCACATCGCTCAGACGGCTTTTCATCAGAACGATATCCGCTGCATCAATGGCTACATCGGTTCCTGCACCGATGGCGATACCGGTGTCTGCTCTCGTCAATGCCGGTGCATCATTGATTCCATCTCCGACCATCGCCACTTTACCTTGCGATTTCAGTCTGCGGATCACGTTTTCCTTTCCATCCGGCAATACGCCAGCGATCACTTCATCCACACTTGCCTGTGCACCAATCGCATGAGCTGTCTTCTCGTTGTCCCCCGTAAGCATAACCACACGGATTCCCATATTGCGAAGCTGCGCGATTGCCTTCGGGCTGTCTTCCTTCATGGTATCTGCCACTGCGATCATACCGAGCAGTGCCCCGTCTCTTGCAAAAAGAAGTGGTGTCTTTCCTTCCACCGCAAAAGTTTCTGTCTGTTTTAAAATATCTTTTTCTACCGTGATCTGCTCACTGATATATTTCACACTTCCGCCGAGCATCTTGCATCCATCCACCGTTGCTGCCAGTCCATTTCCCGGCAAAGCCTCAAAATTCTCCGCTTCTTTATATACAATCTGCTGTTTTTCTATCTCAGCCATAATTGCGCGTGCAAGCGGATGCTCGCTTTTTGCCTCAAGTCCGGCGGCAAAACGCAAAAGCTCCTGCTCATTCACACCATCTGCCGGGACAATATCGGTCACTTTCGGCTCCCCGTTTGTGATAGTTCCCGTCTTGTCCAATGCGACGATCTGGGTTCTTCCCGCATTTTCCAAAGCGACTGCATTCTTAAATAGAATACCGTTCTTTGCGCCCATGCCGTTGCCGACCATGATTGCCACAGGGGTTGCCAGTCCAAGCGCACAAGGACAACTGATCACCAGTACCGAAATTCCCCTTGCCAGTGCAAATCCGACGGTCTGTCCTGCAAGAAGCCATACAATAATAGTGATCACCGCAATGGTAATAACCGCCGGTACAAAAATGCCGGAAACTTTGTCTGCAATCTTTGCAATCGGTGCTTTGGTCGCTGCTGCATCGGAAACCATCTGGATAATCTGGGAGAGCGTTGTATCCTCGCCTACGCGTGTCGCCCGACAGCGCAAAAAGCCCGACTGGTTGGTTGTAGCTGCGCTGACCGTATCGCCTGCCGCTTTATCCACCGGAATACTTTCTCCTGTAAGGGCGGCTTCATTTACCGCACTGTTTCCGTCAATCACCACACCATCTACCGGAATATTTTCTCCCGGACGCACAACAAATATGTCATCTTTTTGTACCTGCTCAATTCCTACCACGGTTTCCACACCGTCACGCTCAACCGTCGCTGTCTTTGGCGCAAGCTTCATCAGGCTTTTTAATGCATCGGTTGTCTTTCCCTTTGAATGTGCTTCTAACATTTTTCCTACCGTAATCAATGTCAGAATCATTGCCGCAGATTCAAAATAAAACTCATGCATATAGCCCATTACCGCATCCATATCACCACGCATCTGTGCATCTGTCATGGCAAAAAGCGCATAAGTACTATATCCAAACGATGCGCCCGCGCCCAATGCTACAAGCGTATCCATATTTGGCGAACCGTGCACGAGACTTTTGAAACCACTGATGAAAAACTTCTGGTTTATCACCATGATCACAATGGTCAACAGCATCTGCAAAAGTCCCATTGCCACATGGTTATCTGCCATAACGGACGGAAGCGGCCAGTTCCACATCATATGTCCCATTGAAAAATACATAAGTACGAGTAAGAATACCACCGATGCAATCAGACGTTTCCGAAGTTTTGGCGTCTCGTGATCTTTCAGCGCTTCCTCTGCCTCCTGGTACATCCCTGCTGATTGCCCTTTGGTATCTGCGGATGCACTCGCTTTCAGTTTTGGTGACGCTCCGTAACCCGCTGCTTCCACCGCTTGCATAATTTCCTGTTCGCTGGCAGTACCTTCCACGCCCATCGAATTTGTCAGCAGACTCACTGAGCAGGATGTAACGCCTGGCACTTTGGAAACGGCTTTCTCAACACGGGCGGAACAGGCGGCACAGCTCATGCCTGTAACGTTATATTGTTTCATAGTTGCCTCCTTATATTTTTCGTCCCTACTTCATCAATTTCTGCAACATTGTGACCAGCTCGTCCACTTTTTCGTCTTCTCCGTTACGGATTCCTTCTGCGACGCAGGTACGAATATGACTTGCCAGCAATACTTTATTAAAACTGTTCAGTGCCGCATTCGCGGCTGCTACCTGCGTAATGATATCCGGACAGTAACAGTCTTTTTCAACCATGCCTTTGATTCCACGAATCTGTCCTTCAATACGGCTCAGGCGATTGATCAGATCCTTCTGTTCTTTCTCTGAACGCATTTTCTTTCTGCAACATTCACAAGCATGTTCATTTTCCATCCAGAATATGCCTCCTTTCGCTTTTCTTCATACCCCCTATGGGTATATTTTTATTTGTATTATATACCCCCTCATGGGTATATTGCAATCATTTTTATTCTCAATAAAAAAAGTGTGCGTTCGTCGCACACTTTCGCTCTTGATTATTGATTCTTTTTCAACTACTCTTCAATTCTTTTTATAAATGTTCCAGCACCCCATGTTCCATCTTATAAATTTCCCCTGTCAGCTCCTGAATATCAGAATTGATGTGACTGGAAATCAGAACAACGGCTCCTCTTTGTGCTTCCTCTTTTACAATCTTATAAAACAAACGAACCCCAGCCTCATCGATGGCATTTGTCGGTTCGTCCAAAAACAAAAACTGTGGCTTTTCCATAATAGCCTGTGCAAGAACCAGACGATGTTTCATACCAAGTGAATATTTTCGAAATACCCGCTTGTCCTTTGGATTCAGTCCGACACGTTCCAATGCATAATCAATGTCTTCTTTTGTTGCTACTTTTCGGATTGCAGCCAACGTTTGAAGATTTTCTCTTCCCGTAAGTCCCGGATACATCGACACATCATCCATCACAAGACCAATTGACGGCTTTGCCTTTTCAAATTTTCTTCCGTTATATAATATCTTTCCTTCTGTAGTCATTACAAGTCCCGCCAACACACGAAAGAGCATGCTTTTTCCCGATCCATTCTCCCCTGTAATACCTGTAATACTTCCCTCCGAAAGTTCCAGATTAATATGACTTAATATCATTTCTTTATTCAGTTTCTTGCTCACATTCTCCACTTTCAATTTTACATTTTCCATTCGTATACCTCATAATCCTTTAACAATATTGCCCCAATCACCACGATCAGCACGGTAAACAAAAACAATCCCACTATTTTTGCTACAATCATTTCTACCGGCCATTGGATCATCTTTTCGTAAGACATTGGATTAATCAACCCCATCCACTGTGAATTTCCCTGCACCATATCCAACAGTTTCAAAAGAACAATTCCTATCCAGCATACGCCAAACGCAGTTGCTGTTTTATAGAAAATTGTTCCAAGGTTGATTAAAATTGTTGTCAACAATAACAAATTTACACAGGTTGCAAACATCATAAAAAATACGTTCCATGTGAACACATTGATTTTTCCGCTACTGGTATAATTACATCCCCAAAGATTACCACCCACATAAACGCCTGCATACCCTACAACATATGCAAATAATTCAACACTTTTTTTCAGGAACCATTTTGGCCGCTGAAAAATCCGGGAGAACCGATACGACGCCATGTAGGAAAAATGCTCACTGATTGAATTTCCAAATAGCAAGTGAAAAATAAGCAAATACGACAACATCCCTACAGTTTCTAAAATATTATTATTTCCATCTCCCGCAGTCATTCCCCATATCCTGCCAATTAGTAAACCTGTAACATCCGTGTCTGTTTTTTCTGTAAAAAGATGTGGCAGAACCCAGTATATTGCAATTGGAAATGCCACCATCATCTTACACAGATTCTTTCCAATTTGTTTATACATCTACATATTCCTTTCTGCAAAGCATACGATATGATATGTAAATAAATCCACAAAGTAATAATATAATACCGAAAAAGGCCAGATAATTTAATCCATAATACGATGCGGGAGCCACATAATCCCACATATCAAAATTTACATAACGATGATTGTATCGCATATAATTAGTATTATAGGACCACCCATCCAACATGGTTCCTATTTTGGTTGCAATAAATACAGGTATAAACAGCACTATTTTGAATCGTCTGATCCAAAACGAAATTGCAAGCAGCACCACTCCAAGGAATCCAACAAACGCTGCCATAAAAATCATATACAACAAAACATATAGAATTGGACAATGTTCAAACAAAAAAGGAAATGGCACATAAGTTCCCACGAACCAGTCCGTTGGAGAAACATTCAGGAGATTAAATTTGATTGTACTAAGTGTATGTCCAAACGGAGAAGGAATCAGTCCATAATATCCACTGTAAAACAGACACAATAAAAAATTCACCAGACATGGAATCAATACGAGTAAAAAATCTGCCAGAAACACAACACCTATTTTTGCTTTCAGATACTCTTTTCTGCTAGATCTTATCCAAACAGTTGCAACCGTCTGATTTAAAACATCATCCTGAAAAGACATTGCCGGAATTGCCACAAGAAAACATATAATAATGCTATATACATCCCATTGTGCGTTAAATCCCATTCCACAATAACTCCAAAAACCGGAGAATCCGTTTGACAATTCACCTCTCACCATAAAGAAGCTGACCAGTGCATATACCATACTGATTACAAACGCAACTTGTACAGATTTCTTTTTTGTAATTAATTTCCATTGTGATCTGAACATGATTTACCTCCTCCCATTTTTCATAAAACTAATATACCATCCAATAACCTGAAATCATACAATCTTTTGAAGAGTTATTGCCCATAGCATACATTGTTATGCTGGCACCTGGAAATTGATATGCACTCGGAATATCTATCTGTTTCCAATTGGCACCTTTCGTCACAACATAATATTCGCCATCTTTTGTGGCCTTAACCTTTACCTTTTTGTATTCTGTTGATATAACGCCTTGTGCATCATATATATGAGACACTTTAACTTCTGCATATGTTTTTGTCTGTGTCATCACTTTAGTTGTAATACTGCTATCCGAATTGCTATCAACATATACTTTATTAAAAGATACTGCTGTCGCATTTGAAGCTAATAAACTAATGTCCTGATTTTCATCTATCTCACTCGCATATGGAACAGCAACAGAAAATGACAATACAAGTGCCATACTACAAACTGTTACTAAAAAATTTTTTACTTTTGTTGCAAATTTTTTGTTCATCATTATTACATTTACCTCTCTTTCGTAAACAATAACTTAACCAAACAACCATACATGTATCATTGTATTTGTAGCGTATCATAGACGTTTTGTCTTGTCAATCAATATTTTGTGCTTCGTAATATTTACTGTTCGTATATTTTATGCTATACTATTAATATTATATGGAGGACTTAATGTATGGCATACAAAAACACTCTAATTACAGGTATTACCGATTTATTAGTTTTGACAATATTAAAAAACAAAGGTGATTGTTATGCCTACGAGATAAGCAAGTACATCACAAACGAATCAAATGAACTACTTTCAATTTCCCCCAATACCATATATACAGTCATGTATAAACTGGAAAATGAACATATGATCAGCGAGTACTCTGTTCTGGCAGGAAAAAAACGTACTCGTGTCTATTATCACATAGAGTCAGCCGGGGAAACTTATTTAGAAGAACTGCAACACGACTATGAAAATATGGTCTCTGGTATGTCTGCAATTTTTGATTCACTGAAGAAAGGAGACAAACATGAATCGCTTATGTAAACAATATATCTCTCAGGTGAAACTTCTACTTCCTACCATTGGAAAATCAGAGAGAAATTATTTGGCTACTCTGACAAGTAATCTGGAAGATTTCTGTGAAGACACCTCACCTCAAACTATGGATGACTTATATAAAGAATTTGGTTCTCCTGTAGATACTGTAAATTCCTATATTTCTACACTTCCTACAGAGACTTTAATAAAACGAATCCGAACAAGTAAATATATAAGATGTCTCATCGTAACACTAATTATTATGTTTGCATGTATAATTTCTATTTTTGCTATTACTTATTATCAAAGTTTTCAAGTTTTTAAACAAGAAGCCGTTTATTTTACTGATACAGATATTAAATAAGGAGAAAGAATTCCTATGAAAAGAAAAATTACATTATACTTAATTTCTACTATATTTTTATTATGCTCAACTCCAATTTCAACAAAAGCCGATACTATCTTTGATACTTGTCACAATACCCCATACACGATACAAACAGTCATAACCGATGCCTCTCCTTCTGCCAATTTAATGCCTTCTTTAAGCAGAACATCCCATAATATTACAAAAACCAAAACAACATATATGCGTGATTCTTCTGGAGTTGTATTATGGAGTGTTTCCATTACTGCCACTTTTACTTATGATGGTACAACCTCTCGTTGCATTAGCTGTTCTCCAAGTGCAAATGCTCCTGCGACAACTTGGTCCATTAAATCAATATCATCTTCCAAGAACGGAAGCTCTGCTACTGCATATGCAACAGCAACTCATTCATCGCCTAGTTCCTCCAAAGATTACACACAAAGCGTTACTATTTCATGTAGCAAAAATGGTACTGTTTCATAAACATCAAATCCAAAGTTTTATATTAGCATTTAATAAAACTTGATTTCCAAAATAAAAAAGTGTGCGTTCGTCGCACACTTTCATTCCCGATTCTTAGATTCTTTTTCCAACTATTCTTCAATTGTAACAAACGGAAATTCTTTTGTCAGATTTTCATCCATTTCCATCATATTTAACAATCGGCTGGCTGCCCCCGATGGATGATTGGTTCCTGTTTCCCATGCCTCAACAGTTTTGCAGGAGACTCCAAGATAACTGGCAAAAGTTTTCTGCGACATGCCTATACTATTGCGAATTTTTTTCACTTCACTTGCATTATATTCTTTAACAGGAATAACTGTTACCACTCTTCTTGTTAATTTTTTTTCATAACTTTTTGAATCTTCTACAGCCTCATTCAATCCCGTCATAATACTTTCATACACATTACTCATACATCCGTCTCCTTTCTGTTCCACAATGATAAATTTAATTTCAACTGTTGTATCATTTTTTTGATATTATTACATTCTGTCTGCGTCAAATTGTCCTTCTGATTTTTAGGATATACAGTTATCAAATAAATAACCTTTTCAACAACAAAATCCACATAACAGACACGAGCGCCCCCACTCTTTCCTTCATTTTCACGCGAAACCCTAATTTTCCGTAACCCTCCCGTTCCCTGTATAACGGGAAATGCATCTGGATTTTCTAACAAAGTCAATTCCAATTTTCTTAAATCCTCATCTCGAAACCCAAGTTTATCCCAATTTTTTGAAAACTCGCGCGTTTGTATAAATGTTCGAAACATCCTTCTCCTTTCAAATTACCCTATTCAATAGGGTTGTGTCAAGTACTTTTAAAATATCACGTTTCTTGGAATCTTGAGGGAACTCCTCTTGATATGTCTTCCAAAATTGTATAAATTAATGAATGATGTAAATGTAACAAACCCCAATATCTTTTGTCAACAGAAACACTTTTAAAAAACTAAAAACTTGATCTCTGCAAAAAACTCCCGCAACATATTATTTGGCAAATACAGTGGTGAAGATCCCGCTGCGATTCCACATACATCTTTCAATCCATATTTCTTTGCAATCTGTTTTGCACGGAACACATGAAAATCATTTGTTACAATTCCGACCGAAGCTCCTTCTTCCATCAGTTTCTGACTGTTTGTAACATTCTGTTCTGTCGTCAGTGACTGATTTTCCAGACGGATACGATTCTCGTCAATTCCCTGTGTTTTTAAATATTGTGCCATGCCCTCGGCTTCCGACCATGGTTCGTTCTTTCCCTGACCACCGGAAACAATGCAGATTGTATCAGGATTTTCTTCCAGATACTCCACAGCCTTATCCAGACGATATTTTAATACAGGACTCGGTCCATTTTCACGCACCTGCGCACCAAGAACAATAATGTAATCCAATCCGGCTTTCCCCTTCGCATGCATCTGGCTGATGACGCATCCTTCCACAAGAACAAAAGAAACGATTCCAATGCACACAACGACCATACCAATGACCTTTACCACATGTGGTACTTTCTTCCAGAATTCCATCTGAAATGAAATTTCCAAAAGCAACAGAACAATTCCGATCCCTACCCACATCAGGAAAAAACTCGTCCCGGAACCTGTCGAACGCACAATTACTGCGTAAATGATACAAATAACTGCCAATATGAAAAATATCCAAAATGCCACTGATTTCTTTTTCATCTCCTAATACCTCACCTGAAAACTATATTCTGTTTCCTCCATCGAAATTTTTCTTCGATCCATACCCTGAATTTCAATATACCGGTCCTGCTGCAGCTGCTGGATGATCTGATCAATCTCCTCAGGTAATCCCTGCAACTCGGCACTGACCGAACCATCATATTCATTTCGTACCCAGCCGGTCACACCGTAACGCTGTGCCAGATGGGACAGGTGGTACCGAAAGCCTACGCCCTGTACATATCCGGTAAATCGAATATGTTCTCTTATTTTACTTTCTGACATATTTTTCACCCCATATTTTCTAACCAGATTTTCAGCGAAACCATTGACCTTAACACGATTCAGGAGATAGAGGTAAAAAGCCTCTATCCCTGATAACTCTTATATAATTTTTCAAACGCTGTAAAAGACCGCTCGATCATATCATAATCCACACAATAGGACACACGCGCATATCCCGGGCAGCCAAATCCGGTCGCAGATACAATCAGAAGATCCTGCTCCTTGGCGCGCTCGCAGAATGCGTCTGCGTCCGGCTCTAAGGCTTTGACAAACATGTAAAAAGCACCCTGTGGCTTAAAGCATTCATAGCCGATCTTTGTCAGTCCCTCATAGAGCAGATCGCGGTTTTTCTTATACAATTCGATATCCCCAGTGTTTCCGACACAGGCTGCGATCACTTTCTGGAACATGCTCGGTGCACAGACATAGCCCAGTGCTCGGCCGGCTCCGGCGATTGCTGCATAGACCGTCTTACTCTCTGTCACTTCATCCGGCACGATCACGTAGCCGATACGCTCGCCCGGCAGTGACAGGGATTTGCTGTAGGAATAGCATACCAGAGTATTTGCATAATATTTTGTCACATACGGTACTTCCACGCCATCGTATGCGATCTCGCGGTATGGTTCATCCGCAAGGATAAAGATTGGTGTGCCGTTTTCTTCGGATTTCTTTGTCAGAAGTGCGGCAAGTTTCTGGATCGTCTCTTTCGAATAAACGGCTCCGGACGGGTTGTTCGGGGAGTTGATGATCACTCCTTTGGTGTGTGTGCTGATGGCTTTTTCTAAGGCATCAAAATCAATCTGAAAATCGCTGGTGTGTGGCGGTACGACAACAAGCTTTGCACCGTTGGCTTCCACAAACACACGGTACTCCGGGAAAAACGGTGCGATCGTGATAAACTCATCTTCCGGTGAAGTAGTAAGTGCGCGAAAACATACGGACAAAGAAGCGGCTGCTCCCATGGTCAGGTAAAAGTTGTCTGCCGAAAACGCAGTCTCATATGTCTTGTTCAGGTAATCTGCGATTGCCTGTCTCGTCTCGATATCTCCCTGTGCAGAAGTATATCCATGTAAGGAAATGGAATCGAGTTTCTGAGTCAGGTCACGGATCGTCTCATTGACGCAGTCCGGTGCCGGTACGGTCGGATTTCCGAGGGAAAAATCATAGACATTTTCCGCTCCCACAACTGCTGCACGCTGCTTGCCATACTCAAATAATTCACGGATTGCCGAACGCTGGCTTCCTAATTGATACATATCTTCTGCTACGAACATTTTATTTTCCTCCTGTTTTTCAAATATTTCTATGCTATGTTTTCACAGACAATTTTTAATTATCGTCTTATCTTCTTTTACACTTTTTAAACTATTATTTGGACTGCTTCTGGCTTGCCAGATAATTTTCATACTCCAGCCGGCTCAGCCGCTCGATCTCCTCCCGGAGATTGTCCGCTGACATACGAAGCGCGCCCTGACTCATGACGGTAAGCTGCTCCAGCCCGTCATTTGTCGCAACCGTAACACGGTACTTGTGCCCGATCTCATGCACGGTACGCTCGATAAACGCATCCGCGGTCTCATCGGTTTTCGTGTAGACCACATCCAGATTGTGATATTTGCTTTTGGCACCTGGATGTTCCTTGCGCTTATAGGCATCAAACACCACCAGCACCGGGCAGCTCTTGTATCCCTGATAATTGCTTAAAATATCCAACAGCTTGTCCCTTGCGGAATCAATATTGACACGGGAAAGTTCATTTAAGTCTTTCCATGCAAAAATAATATTGTAACCGTCCACGATCAGATATTCTTCCTGCGGTCCCTTCGCCGGATAGATTGGATTGCCTTTCTTATCGTATTTTACCACATTCGGCTTCGACGCTTCGGATTTCTTTTTCAGCCACTTGCGCCGTTCCTGATCTTCCATATCTTCGCGGCTCATGCCAAACTCGCGGGCATAAATCTGCTGCAGCTCCTGATCTAACTCCCAGCCGGTCTTGCCGGAAGACTGCTGCCGGTGCACCGGACCAAAACTCCGCCCGTCGGTCTCATAACTGCGCCCGTCCGCGGGTGTCCTGGTTTCCTCTTCCGGCACAAACTGCCACGGCAGATGCATATAATTATCCACCTGATCCCACGGCACGATAAATCCGGCACCATGCGCACAGAATACCGATCCGGTCGGATTTGCCGTATCCGCTTCACTGTCGTACCCGATTCCCGCGATCACTTCCTCACTGTTGTGACAGACATCATAGCCGGAAAGTTCCAGTGTCAGATGCCCAAGTCCGCGGGTATACGCATGTACCTCGCTGCTGTAGTCCTGCATCGTTGCAACCGGAACTGTCCCCTGCAGCACAGCATAGTCCATGCCGTTTCCGGTGCCGAATTCCGGCGAATCAAACTTGCCTGCACGCTGCTTTAAGTCGGTCATGGCACGGCCAACCATCTCCTGCGGCACTTCGAGCGTAAATGCATACACTGGTTCTAACAGCACGCTTTCCGTGCTTTTTAACCCCTGCCGGATTGCGCGGTAGGTCGCCTGCCGGAAATCACCACCCTCGGTATGTTTGATATGGGCGCGTCCACTTAAAATCGTGATTTTTACATCGGTGAGTGCCGATCCGGTCAGTACGCCCGGATGCTCCCGCTCCATAATATGTGTTGCGATCAACCGCTGCCAGTTGAGGTCAAGCACATCCTCACTGCACGCGCTCGCCACCTCGATTCCACTGCCCGGTTCGCCCGGTTCCAGCAGCAGATGTACTTCCGCATAGTGGCGAAGCGGCTCAAAATGTCCCACGCCCTCCACCGGCTTTGCAATCGTCTCCTTGTATACAATGTTGCCCTGTCCAAAGACAACCACAACACCAAAACGTTCTTTGATCAACTGCGTCAGAACTTCGATCTGCACCTGTCCCATCATCTGCGCATGGATTTCCTGCAGCTGCTCATTCCAGAGGATATGAAGCTGTGGATCTTCCTCTTCAAGCTGCTTTAATTTTTCCATCATCTCCACGGCATTCACTTCGTTCGGCAGATAAATCCGGTAGTTAAGCACCGGCTCAAGTACCGGCACGCTGCTCTCCTGCTGCGCGCCGAGTCCCTGTCCCGGTACGGTTGTGGTAAGTCCGGTCACTGCACAGACTTCCCCGGCCTCCACCGCCTCCGCGGTCTCAAATTTTTCTCCGGAATACAGACGGATCTGGTCAACTTTTTCCTCCAGCCCATCATAGGAAATCCGGTCCTTGACATGCAGCGTGCCTCCGGTCACTTTCAGATAGGTCAGCCGCGCGCCTTTTGCATCTCTGCCGATTTTGTATACACGGGCAGAAAATTCGTCTTCATACTCCGGTGCCCTGTGGTATTTTGCAAAGCCTGCAAGCAGTTCTTTCACACCCTCCACTTTGAGCGCCGAGCCATAGTAACACGGAAACAGTTCGCGGTTTGCCACCGCATGCGCCAGATGCTCCTCTGCAATGCTGCCCTGCTCCATATACTCATCCAGCAGTGCTTCGCTTCCCATCGCTGCTTCCTCAAAAAATGCTTCTCCGCTGTCCTTCGTAAAATCCACACATCCATCGGACAGTTCCGTTTTTAACAGCTGCTGCACGGCCTCTTTGTCCGCACCTGGCAGATCCATCTTGTTGACAAATAAAAAGGTCGGGATGTTATAGTGCCGCAGGAGCCGCCAAAGTGTCCGCGTATGTCCCTGCACGCCATCGGTTCCGCTGATGACAAGGATTGCATAGTCGAGCACCTGTAACGTGCGCTCCATCTCCGCGGAAAAATCCACATGCCCCGGCGTATCCAGAATTGTTATAGCAACCGACGATTCGCCATGCGAACTCTCATTCGTCGGTTGCAGCCGAAGCCGCGCCTGCTTGGAAAAAATCGTAATTCCACGCGCCCGCTCCTGCGCATCCGTATCTAAAAATGCATCCTGATGGTCCACACGCCCCAGCGCGCGGATCTGCCCGGTGGCATATAACAGTGCCTCCGACAGTGTGGTTTTTCCGGCATCGACATGCGCCAGCAGACCGATATTTATATTTTTTGCGGGATTTTTTCTACCCATAAAAAAGCCCCTTTCCATGTATCATAATCCAATAGATTTATGATAGCACAGAAAGTGATAGATTTCATTTCAAATGCCTACTTTATTTAAACTTTTTCCAGCAGATAATATTCACAGTCAACATAAAGGATAACCGTATGACTCTCACTCGATATCATAATATCCACAGAAGGCCACGACTGGGTAGGATCGTTTTTATTGATTCCTTCGATCTCTACATCCTGTAGGGATTCATTGACGATCATGTCATAAAGTTTTGTCCCCTTTTCGACGGAATCACTTATATCATATATGGCATACATTTCTTTGATACTGCTCACACTGTAGACCGGATCTGAAAGTTCACATTGATATCGTTCGTATTTTTCAATTCCTTCACTGGAAAATGTGTGCTCATTGATCACAATATGATCGCCTATGATATCATGTCCACCCGGATAAATCGCGTAATCATTCTGAACCTTTGTGAAACCAAGAAATTTGCTGACTTTCCACTCTCCAAATAAAATTTCCCTGATTTTTTCCTGTGTATAGGTTGTATCGATATATTCCGTATCACTTTCCTCTGTGGAATTCACAGCTTCAGTTGTCTCTGTATCTGCCGCTTCTGTCTGCATCGTTTGGGCACTTTGTGCCTGACTCTCCTCTGTGACTGTATCGTGTATTTGCGTACAGCCGGTCATCAAACACAAACATGCCACCAGACTTGCTGCCCAAATTTTTCTTTTCATTATACACCTCCATGTTTCAGCCTGCATTGATCGCATAAATTCCAAGCGTTCCATTTTTATCCTGATCAATCCATACATTTTGTCCCTGCTCACCGATTTCCAGCATCACTCCCATATAATTATAAAATGGATAGCTGCCCACAAAAATTTCTTTGACATTCTCTTTGAAATGATTTGTGCTCATCAGGGTATCATACGTCTCCATCATTTCTTTTTCATTACTGACCGTTACACTGCCAGCTTCATAATTAATTTTCACTGGATAATCCATCAGCTTCGCAAATGCCTCTTTATCATCCACTGCTGTCCTGATCTGTTGCATAAATGCGTCCATTGTCCCTTTCGTGACTTCCACGCCGCCATATTCCCCCATGCCAACATAATAATCTTCTTCCTCTTCTTTTGTCTCAAAGATCGTCCCCGTACTTTCAAACAAATCATTTGCTTCTATCTTTTGCCCGTCAATAATTCCCTGTACACTGATATAGGGATTCTCCCCCTTTGATGCGTAACCTTCCAACAAACTGCCATCCTCACTTTTTACCATAAACCAGCCCGTATTTTCTCCTATTGCCCCCTGCAACTTCTTTTGGATCGTTCCATCTGCTGATTGTACATGCGCAGTCAGATCTTTTCCATTTCGCGTAAGCAATACCTGCACTCTCTGATTCTGTATTGTTTTTCCATCAAATACCATGTGCATTTTATCTGATAGAACGTGTTCCAACTGTCTGCCCGCCTCCATATTCACCGGATGTATTTCTGTTTCCATCCCATTTACATCTTTTGGATTTGTCAAAAAACAGACGCTTACAACAACGCATACCAGAAGTGAAATTGCAATTTTCCCTCTGCCCGGCTTCTGATAAGACAACACATTTTTTATACGCGGCTTAACGCCGAGCCCGCCGAACGCAAGTGGTCCCGCCAGTCTACGGCTTCTGCCACTGCCACATAAAAGAAGTGCCTGTGCGTATTCCTTCCGCTCTGCAAATGACAGATTTCCGATAACATGTTCATCACAGGCATACTCAATATCTCTGGCAAAAATCCAATAAGCGATCCACATCAGCGGCTGAAACCAGTAAATCACAAGCAGTACATAACCGATTACTTTCCACCAGTGGTCCCCGCGTTTCTGATGTGCCCGCTCATGTCTGATTACATATCGCTTCGTCTCCTCATTCATGCCCGATGGCAGATAAATGCGTGGATGAAACAGTCCCCATAGAAATGAAGTATGAATGCTGTCACATTCCCAAATCTGTTGCTCCACTGGTACCGCAAACCGCAACTGATATTCCACACGGAGACTTCCAACTATTCCATATCCGGTCAGCACAAGCATGCCAAACAGCCAGATGGTACTTAATATTTTTTTGCTGTCTGTTTTTCTTTTATCTGTCCTGAAATCTTTTGTCTCATCCTGTTCGGCTGCATGCTCTTTTATTTCTACTACCTGCTTACTGAATGTCTGATTTTGATCTGCCAGATTATTTATTTGCTGTTCTGATTTTAAATTTGATGTTTCTTTATCAGTGTCCCCTTGTTGTACCACATCAAACGGCGGTTCTTTTGGCACAACAGAAAACGAACTTTCCACCACAATTGGACAAATCAGCCGGATGGCCACCAGTGCCCACAGAATTCCCATTACCCATCTTGGACTTTTTCGGAAAAGCAGCCGCAGGACAATCACTGCCAGTATTACATATCCGGCACTGATTCCCCGTTCACAAATGACTGTAAAAATTTTTTCCATATCACTTACTTTTCCTCCGCTTCCTCGATCATTTTTTGGATCTCGGCAATTTCCTCTGAAGAAAGTTTCTTTTGCTTTGTAAACGCGGCAATAAACGCCGGAAGCGAACCGTCAAACGTATCCTCCACATACTGTGCACTCTGCATGGAATAGAACTGCTCTCTTGAAATCAGGGATGTCACCGTTCCCCGGTTATTGACAAAGATGCCCTTGTCACACAGACGTTTTAAAACCGTATAGGAAGTTGTCTTCTTCCATGTCAGTTCCGCTTCACTTTTCTTTGCCAGTTCGGAGGATGAAATCGGTTCATTGTCCCATATAATATCCGCAAATCTGGATTCAATTGGTCCCATCTGTAACTCTGTCATATCAATTCCCTTCTTTCGTTCTACATCATGTAGTATATTATTATACTACATGATGTAGAATACTTTGTCAATTTATTTTCATATGTTTTATCTCAAATAAAAAAGTCCACAGTTTTTTTCTGTGAACTTTCCTGAATATATGCTTTATTTCATAGTTTTCCCTTGTGAGCCATGATAAACGATTATTATACCGTCGTATTCACCCCATTGATTGTGGCATGTTCATCCTCGTTCATTGGGATTACCAGACATTTCTGTCCGTTGATCACCTGCGACTTGATCTGTGATGCCTTCTCCGGCTTCACGCGCAGTACCACATCATAGGTCTTTGTCTCGGCGATATAATTGTCAATTTCTTCCTGCTTTTCAATGAGCTGGGACGTGCGCTCCGCAAGCGCCTCATCCTTTTCGGTAAGCTGCACCGTCAAGGTGCCGACCTGATCTTCCAAAGCCATCTTTTCAACACGAAGCTCATTCTGCGCCAACGCTTTTGCGTCAATGACATGTTCTGCCACCGGAGGCTTTTCACCAAATGCCTCATCTACCGACTTCTCAATACGTGCGGCTTTCTCCTCAGAGACATTGCTGTCGGTAAGCAGTTTATTTACAACCTGTTTATCAAGTACAAACACTTCATCCTCGTCGTGCGTTTCATCAAACTCATCAATCATTTCACTGAGGTTCTGCTGCATATCCAAAAGCACTTCGTCTGTGTGCTCATCCTCTGCGCCCAGAACATTGCGCACAATAGAATGGAATGCCATCTTCTGCTCGGTTGCCGTACGCTCGATGCCACAGCCCAGCCCGTTTGCCATAAATTCCGAATGCGGCTCCTTGGTATTCTTCGTATAGAATAATGTTGAATGAATATCCGTACTGCGGTCATTAAATGCCGGGAACAAAAATGCGGTATCCACAGCTCCGACCACCCAGTCACGCACACGCGGTCCAATGCGATGTTCTTCTTCCAGAAATCCCAGTCCCGGTTTCGACAAATCTACCGGACAGATCGCACAGATTAAATACTCATACACTTCCTCTGATTCATCGAGATTATTGTTATCAGTTGTTCTGGTCATAACATCATACGCATCATGGAACAGAACAATCAGATAATTGCCGGCATGATCATAAGTATCGATCACAAGATCATAAAAAGTATCCAACAGATTGTCATCTTCCAGCTTGGAAGCACGGAGTGCCATAAGAATGTGCTGACGTCCACCGACTTCTTCCTCCTCGATTGGGAAATTCAGTTCCAACAGGTTGTTTCCCAATGTGCCGGACAAAGCCTTATTTGCAATCTCCAGATATTTGTAATATTCATCTTCCTCCAGGTTCAGAAATGTATTTCCGAACTTGCAGATCTTGTTGTGATTTCCATCTACATAGCAGCCGCACACACGGGTAAATGTAGCTGCATCCTTTTTAAATCTTCTCTTTAATTCAAGTACTTCTTTTTTATTCATGTTTCTTCCTGTTCTTAATTATTCGTCTGCGCTTCTTTCTCAATGCGCTTCTTTAAATCCTCAAAAAGTGAAAGGAATTCTTTCTCCACATCAGCCATCGGCTGAAATTCATATTCTGGTGAACTCATCAAAACCGGTTCTACCGGAAAAAGTTTCTCACTCATAAAATGATCAAATTCGTAATACAAGCAGGCATCATCAATATTCTTTACAAGTTCTGCCTCTTCTCCTTCCGGCACATAACCAAGAAGCTGTTCATATATCATTGTCTGCAGCTGACTTTCAATCTGCAGATACATGGTCATATTCTTTTTTACAGGTCTCGTAACATCCGCAAGATATGCTTCACTTCCATCGTGCAACAGACATGCAAGTGCAACTGTCGGCACATAATTTCGTGCCAGTGCTTCTCTCGCACACTGGATGCAATGCTGTCCTACCGAGAAAAACTGTGGGAAATGCCCGTTGGCCCGCACCATCATGGATAATGCATGTGCAATATCTTCAATGCGGATTTTTTCTGCCTCTGGCTCAAATGCGTTAAATTGTAGTCCTGTAAAAGTTGTCATGCAATCTTTCATATTTATTCCTCTATTTATCAGGGACATCAGCCCATGCGTAATTACCAGCTAAGTACTTCGGCTCCGTCTTCTGTTACGAGAACCATAATCTCCCACTGTGCAGATGGCTTTCCATCTTCCGTATATACTTCCCAATCATTATCTTCATCTATGTAGATAGCAGCGCCACCCATATTTACCATCGGCTCAATCGTAAAGATCATTCCCGGAACGAGAAGCATCTCGGTTCCACGCTTGGAATTATATCCAACCCATGGCTCCTCATGGAATTCAAGTCCAACGCCATGACCGCCAATCTCACGAACAACGGTATATCCATTTGCAAATGCATGATCGTGCACTGCCTGTCCCATATCTCCCAAAAAGCCCCATGGCTTTACTTCTTTGAGTCCAAGCTCCACGCATTCCCTGGTAACTTCTACAAGACGCTTTTTCTCCGGACTTACCTCACCGATACAGAACATACGGGAAGAATCTGAAAAGTATCCATTTAAAATGGTGGAACAATCCACATTAATGATATCGCCATCTTTAAGGATAACATCTTCCGAAGGAAAACCATGACATACCTGCTCATTTACCGAAGTACATACACTGTATGGATAACCTTCGTAGTTGAGCGGTGCCGGGATACCTCCCATGCTTGTTGTCATATCATAAACAATCTTGTCAATTTCCGCTGTATTCATGCCTGCATGAATATTCTTCTCAATGTAATCAAGTACGGCCACATTAATCTTGGCGCTCTCCTTGATTCCTGCAATCTGGTCGGGTGTCTTGATCAGATCTCTTGTCGGAACACGATGTCCCAACTGTGCAAAATGAGCAATCTTGTCATCGAAAGCTGCATGACACACCTTGTACTTCTTACCACTTCCACACCAACATGGATCATTTCTACCAATTTTTGCTGACATAATTTTTTCTTCTTTCCTATTTAATTTTCTTCCTGATAATCCAGGGTAATTGTGCCAAAGCTTACCCGCTTCCACACTTTTTCATTAATTTTATATTTTTGTTTCTCAAGAAGCTGCTTGTATGCATCTTCCGAGAAATTGTAATCATCATTTTCGTCATTTTGAAGAGCCGCGTAGATTTCCTGGTATTTCTGTGCCAATGCAATCTTATGCATTGTCTCTGCAATATCTTTTTCCGATACGCCAATGCGAACATCTTTGTCTGCATCTACCATATCTCCCCAGAAATCCTGTTCCGTCATACGATACGATTTTTCCTCTTCGTCAGTCAGTTCGATGCCTTCTTCCATCGCCATCTGATAAAAAAGCTCATCATGAATCGCCATCTGTATTGCGGCATTGCGCGCTGCCACTCTGACGTAGGTGCCATTCAACCGGGTATTCCAGTAATGTTTCGGATCCTCCTCGTCATATTCCATCGCCTGCTTCGCCACTTCCGCCTCTTCATAAGTCACATAAAATGCCATATTTCGAAGTGTCAAAGATGTTCCATTGATCTCAAACACCGTCTTTTCCAGTGAATTCTTATAGTCGATTGGAGCGAGCCGCCGGTTTTTCCATCGGGAGAAAAGACCCAAAACAATAATCAATACACATAATATTATGGTAATAATCCATCGTTTACCACCACTTTTTCTTCGTTTCTCCATGGCATTCATAATTATACCAGACGACGGATGGCTGTAATGGTATGACAATTTACCGGTCTTGTGTTTGTAATTCCGGCACGTGTAGACTGAGCCTCTACAATACATCCGTTTCCGATATAGATTGCCACATGTCCCGGATATACTACAACATCTCCGGCCTGAATATTCTGATAAGCTACCGGCTGTCCCACGCTCTTAAACGCCTGAGAATAGCGAGGAGTACTGATTCCAAAATGCGCATATACCAAGTGTACAAAACCAGAACAGTCTACACCATTTGTAAGACTGTTTCCTCCCCATACATACGGATTTCCCACGAACTGCTGTGCATAAGCTACAACTGCTTCACCGCTTACGCTGGTAGCATTAGATGGATTATAGGAAGAATCCTGGAGATAAGAATCGGAACCCATTCCTCCACTTGCTCCCGAACCGCCACCATCGTATGTAGCAGCATTCTGTCTTGCTGCGGCAGCTTCCTGCTGACGAATAATTTCATTCTGCTCATCAATGGTCTTCTGGTAATCCTTTGCCTGCTCTTTCGCATCTGCAAGCTGCTGTGCATATTTGTCTTTTTTCTTTTCGAGTTTGGCAAGAAGTGTATTCAGTTCACCCTGCTGCTTTTCATATTCATCCTGTAATGCAAGAAGATTGTTCATATCATCCGCAAGCTGTACCGTCCAGTCTTCTACTTCCTTAACTGCGGCCTGATACTGATCCATCAGCTGCCGGTCTGATTGATAAAGGTCACTGACATATTCTATACGATTGAGCATGTCTGCAAGACCATCGGACTCTATAATTGCTGTCCACAGGGAATTATCTGTACTATTCTCGTACATATACTGAATACGAAGCTTCATTGCCTTGTATTCTTCATCTTCCTTGTTCTGTGCATCTACCAGCTCTTTGTTTGCCTGCTCGACCTCAGCCTGCTTGTCCTTAATGTTCTGTTTCAGTGTCTCCTGCTTCGACATAAGGCTCTTCAGATCCTTGGAAGTCTGTGCAATATCACTCTTGACATCTGCCTGATTATCTTTGATATCATCAATCTTGTTGTTGGTATCACTTAAATTCTTCTTTGCCTCGTCTCGCTTCTGTTTCGCTGTCTTCGCGTAAGTGTCTGTCGGTGAAACACTGACGGCACCGGCCACCAGTGATGCAGCAAGGGCAAATACTAATACAGCAGAATAAATGCGGTTATGTATTTTACTTGTTTTTTTGTTTTGTTTATGAAAACGCATAGAATGCCTCCTAACTTTAATCGCTTACTTCTATTTTGTCACAAAATACATTTTTTTTCTACTGTTTTTCACACCTTTTATACTTTTTTAAATATTTTCTCAAGAAGAGTAGTTTGCAGCTTATGTCTTTTCGTTTTTCCATGCTTTTCCCCGCCGTCCCCCTTCTGTTTTCCAACACGATTTTAGACAGAATTGCAGAAGGAGGATGGCGGTTTAAAAATGGAGTAAAAAAAAGAAGCTGCTCACGAGCGGAGAATCATATAATGTAATTCTCCGCGTGATACAGCCCCTCATTTATTTTGTCTCTTCTTCATTTACAATCCAGACTTCATTCAGCTTCCCATCCAAAAAGCCCGTTTCAATTCTTGTTCCGGTATCCTCCGTATATCTCCATTGCATATATATGCGGTTGTCATACTCACTTTTGCTTATGTAATCGCTGCCCAGAACATTGATCACATCTTCCATGGTTGATTCTCCCATGCGCAATCCACCGACAAAAGTAATATCTGCATCCTCGTATCCACTGATTACAATAGTCTCTATGACACCGTCTTTTGCCTTGATTTTTTCGTCTGTATTGTTGGTGATAAACAGTGTTCCCAGATACTGGTCATCCTTGGTATAGTATGCAAATCCGCTGTCATTTTGCGGTTCAATCCTTTCCTTTAAGCTGTTTTCTTTTAACTCAAACCCTGTCTTCTGAAATTTTTTTACAGAAAGCGGTACCGATATTTTTTTCCCTTCAATTGTGAATACATTAAAGTCCTCTGGCTTACTGCTGATTTTTCCAGTATATTCATAATTGTTGTTTTCTTCGACATCCGTCTGGGTCCCTAGTTCTTCGTTCACTTTTCCAGATTCTATTGTGTCGGTATAAGTATAGTCCTGCTGCGAATGGAAAAGATCTTTCATTTCAGAACTTACACTATATTCCTTATACAGCCATGCACCTGCCACAATCAAAATTACAATCCAGATCATGATGATAATTCCTGCTATCCAAAGCAGTATTCCTGAAGTTTTAGTCTTTCGTTTATAGGTGTCCCAATCTCCCTGTGTATATGCCACATTCTGCTGAAACGCAAACACAATGGCTATAATGCTCAAGATTGTGGCTACATAAACCGGTGCAAGGCCAAATCCAAAAAGAAAAGATCCCATAGTCAAAATAATGCCCCAGGCAAGCCTTGATGCAAATTTATTCTTCAATGGACGTCCTTTCTTATCCAACGGCGGTGTGCTATTATTTGCCATGCCCTGCGCGCCGAATGTATATGTATTTTGCCCATATATGTCTGTGTCGTAATTTTGTGTGTCACGATCCTGGCTTTCATATTCCATTCCTTTGGAATCTACATCTGCATAATCTTCGTAATTGCTGGAACTTTCATAATAAGTTCCGTTTAAATTGTATCCCCTGGATGTACTGTTGTTTCGTGACGGAAATCCATACTGCGCATCCGGATCATATGGTTTCTTTTCAAATTCGTTATCGTGATTGTTTTCCATAACCTCTCCTTCGTTCCTTCCCTCAGGACTTTTGACAGCCTATGAAAATACTAACATCAGCCAACGCTTTTGACAATAATGATTTTATCTCCGGCTTTGACATTCGCTGTCTTTAAACCATTTGTGGCAAGAATCCCCTCCTCTGTCGTATGATATCTTCTGGCTATATCCCACAAGCTTTCCTGTGGCTGTACAATATATCCCGTGATACCAGGCTGGCGTTGAAGCTGCTCCATATCCAGCTCGCTTTCCCGGACATCCACAATTTTTTCTGTATAGTCTTCCTCGAGCACCAGTGCTGTAACGGATAATGCAGCCTTGATTTCATAGCGTTCATTATCCAGCAGATTTACCTGCAGCTGATCCATTCCCGGTTCCAGTTCATAGCGGATATTGCGATTGTCCTTGCGAAGTCCCGGCACATCAATGACCTGCGTGAATGGAATCTGCTCAAAAGCACGGGCAAGTGGCGAACTGTCATCCACCGTTGCATATAAAATGTATACACTCAAAATCCCCTCAACTTTCAGTCCATTGTCAATCACTTCCACAGAATCAATATCTGCGGATCCTTCATAGGAACAAAGCTGCAGAATTTTTTCCTGTCCTTCATCAAGTTTCATCTGCTGGGATACGCGCAGTTTTGCCTCATTCTTGATTACAAGCTTTGTAGTCTTCATCAGTTCTCTTTCCGGTGTCAGATGCTTGCTCAAAGCATAAATATCCGAAAGGATCGTCTCCTCTTTTTCTTCCCAGATTTTCAGACTGACATCAAACACCATATCCAGATGCAGACTGCGCATTTCCCCATCATAGTCTGCCGCAGCTTCCAGCTCGATATCTGCCGGTGTAATCACAATCCAGTACAAAGACTGTGCATCCGCCCCCTCGCAATCCATCGTTCCAGAAAAAGGGACCATGGCATCATACCACTCCAGCTGTCCCTCAAGGCTACTATACAGCACATCCAGATGTGCCATCCCCTGTACCTGTACACGATCATTGGATAAAGAGACCTCTTTGTTTTGAATATCCGCATTATAATAAAGGATTCTGCCAATATTCGGACTGGCAGCAGGAAGATTCATTTCGTTATGTGTGCGCAAGATGTCCTTTTTTGAAGTGACAAGAAGAAGCATCTGTCTGTTTTCCTGTTTCTGCTGAATATCCTCTTCCCCTTCCGCCCCGCTGACCAGTTCCTCCTCTCGCAGCTGTTCCGACACAGCGGTAATTCCTACCACCGCACGGACCGCAAGCTTGCGTGAATTTATTGCTGTAATGGATAGGTCTTCCAACTTTCCGCTAAGTTTGACAGTGTCCAGTTCCTCGATCTCATCCATCATGATTTTCTCACCAAAATCAATGGTATCCGAAAGTGTTTCCACTTTTCCTGCATTTCCATCACTACGGTATAGCACCATGAATTTTAATTTGCCAGTCACCCACACCATCTGATTATTTACCTTGGATTCTTCAAAGACAATACTGCCTTTGGTATGTATAATTTTAATAATATCCGGCTTACTGTCTTTTACGATACAGTCATCATCCAGCGTCATCTGTGTAAAAGCTTTACCTTTTTGTATATTCTGTTTTAAAATCTGCTTCTTTAATTCCAAAAAAAATCCCTCTCTTCGAACTTCGTATAGAAATACTTATTCGAAAGAGAGGGAAAATATTCCAGCAAATCAACAGAGCTTCATACGAATATCCTTCGTAATGATGTCTGTGTAACTGAATGATAATAACTGAGGAGCATTGTCTTGCTCGTCATCTACAAGTATTGTAAACACACTTGGGTAAGCTTTCTGAATCACACCTTCCTGGATATCAACTTTATTGCGCCCACGATCCAACTGAATCTTTACTCTGTTACCACACTGCTGATGAACGGATGCCCGAACTTTGCTGATTTGTGCCTGTTCCATATTTGCCTCCTCTATTTTGAGCTAATTATTCTAGAATAATACAATATCTAGTAGCTTTAGTATAGCACAGTGATAAACTTGTTACAATAGTAAATAAGTACTTGTTGTATGTTTATTCAAATACAACTTTTTCATCCCGCTGCTCAAGTTTCAATACAATATACGGGCAGCTCGGGGCCGTACTTACTTTCTCCCCCGGCTGTGGTCCTGTAAGTGTTGTCTTTACGCACACCGCATCCTCACTCAGATAACATTGATCCACGGTAATACAATATCCTCCCGTCTCCTGCTGTCCATAGCCCCTTGCTATGTATAAATATTCGTTATCCCTGTATGTCAGTGTAAACTTTTCTTCCAATTTACTTTCCACCTGTTCTTTTAGTGTGTCCGGTATCTCTTCCGGGCGTACAACGGTAAACTCCAAGTCCTGCACTTTTTTCTGACTCTGAAGCATTGTACAACCGGATAGTAAAAAAGAAACCAGTAACAGTACGCAGATCAGTGGAAATCCTTTACTATTTTTCACCTTCATTTTTTATCCGCCTATTCATTCTTATGCTATCCTATGCAATCTGCATTGATTTCATGCATAAATTTATATATAATTAAAGAGGCAAATGGTATCATCGAAGCATGCCTGTTTGCAATTCGATGTATACGATCTATATTATTATCATAAGAAAGAGGTAAACAATGCGAACCATTCTTGTAGTATTATATGTATTTCTGTTTCTGTTGCTCGGCCTGCCTGTCCTTGGCATTGAATGGATTATTTCCAAGTTCAATAAGCAGGCCACTGATATCAGCCAGTTGCGAATTGTACAGTGGGGCTTCCGCTGTGTCTCCTTTCTCTCCGGCATCAAACTTACCGTAAAAGGCGAAGAGAATGTACCGACCGACAAGGCTGTTCTTTACATCGGCAATCACAGAAGCTTTTTTGACATCGTGGTCACCTATGCCAGATGTCCGGGACTGACCGGCTATATCTCCAAAGATGGTGTGAACAAAGTTCCCATTCTCGGCATATGGATGCGTCGTCTCTACTGTCTGTTTTTAGACCGTAAGGACCTCAAACAGGGGCTAAAAGTCATTCTGACTGCTATTGATCAGGTAAAATCCGGTATTTCCATCTGCATTTTTCCGGAAGGTACACGCAACAAAGATACAGAACATCCGGACACACTGCTTCCATTCAAAGAAGGTTCCTTCAAAATCGCACAAAAAACAAAATGCCCGATTGTTCCTATGGTACTTACCGGTACTGCGGATGTATTTGAGAATCATTTTCCATGGGTGAAATCCACAAAAGTCACATTAACCTACGGAAAGCCGATCTATGTATCTGAACTTTCCAAAGAAGACCAAAAGCGTCTCGGCAGTTACTGCCAGGAAATCATTCAGGATATGTTAAATCAGGAACTTGCTGCACAGGGAAAATAATGATTCATGTCCAAAAAGTTCCAAAGTAATTTTCCAGACAGCAAAAAGCGGTTGTGCTACTGTATTTCACAGTAACGCAACCGCTTTTTATTAGATTTAAATTCTTTTTTCGCTGAATATTCTGAACTTAATTATTAATGACTAGGTTCATGGAACCATAAATTCCAGCGTCATTTCCAAGTGATGCCAGCTCAAAACGCGTATCGCGGCATGCCTTAAAGGATGTCTCCTGATAATGTTTCTCAATTGTATCAATAAGAATCTGTCCGGCCTTTGAAACGCCACCACCGATTACAATAACTTCCGGATTTACAACACATGCAATATTTGAAAGTGTAGATCCAAGAATCTCTCCAACTTCATCCACCAAAAGTAATGCTACAGCATCTCCTGCCTTTGCCTCATCAAAAATATCCTTTGCTGTGATATTTTCAAATTTGCGTAAAGAAGTCTCGTCCTGTGTCTTTGCCAATTTACGCTTTGCCATACGAACGATACCGGTTGCTGATGTATACTGTTCCAGACATCCATACTGTCCACAGTTACATGGTTCAATCTCATCATTATTTACCGTGATATGTCCGATTTCACCACCGGCTCCGTTGTATCCTGCTACGATTTTTCCATCAACGATAATTCCGCCACCAACACCAGTGCCTAGTGTTACCATGATGACATCCTTACTTCCTTTGGCACCACCTTGCCACATCTCGCCAAGTGCTGCAACATTTGCATCATTTCCAACTTTAACAGACAGACCTGTAAGACGTCCAAGTTCTTCTGCTACATTAATGATTCCCCAGCCAAGATTGACACAATTTAAAACAACTCCATCATTTCTCACCGGTCCCGGAACTCCGATACCGATGCCTTCGATTTCAGCTTTGCTGATACCTTCCTGTGCCAGCTTATTGTCGATGGACTTTGCAATGTCCGGAAGTACAGCCTTTCCATTATCATCCGTGTTGGTTGTAATCTCCCATTTGTCGAGAAGTTTGCCGCTTGTCTCAAAAAATCCCATCTTTACTGTGGTACCACCCACATCTACTCCAAAACCATATTTTTTCAATTGCTCTTCCTCCTGGATCTCGTATTTATCTGTCTCTATTTTAGCATAGGAATGTGTTTCATCCAACCCATATTTTTCAAGAAAAGAGGCAAATAAAATTTTTTACTCTACCATATCCTCTCCTCTGTCTCCACCAGTATCACCACTAGTATCATCGCCTCCAGTGTTGTCTTGATCATCCCCACTATTGTTACTATCCGAATTATCATTGTCCTGATTGTTGTTCTGCTCATTATTCTGGCTGTCGTCTGAAGCATTGGTATCTTCACTGTTATTGTTCTTATCCGAAGTATTGGTATCTGCAGGTTCCTTCTTTGTCTCATCTTTTTCAGAATCTTTCTGGTCTGCTTCAGAATCTTTTTCAGCTTCAGAATCTTTCTGATCCTCCCTCTCCTGCTCCTTTTGTGATTCCTCCTCCTGTTCTTTCTGAATAAACTCATCCGAAAGTTTTGCATAAGGCAGAAAATCCATTGGATCCAGATTTTCGTGAATCGCAGACATATACGCTTTCCATATCTGACCCGGATAGGTACTTCCACTGAGGTTGCTGATAGACTTTGGATAATCACATCCAACCCATACACTCGTCGTATAATATCTCGTATAACCTACGAACCAGCCGTCCTTATGGTCATTGGTTGTTCCGGTCTTTCCAGCACACGGCATATTGCTCAATTTCAATGCTCGACCTGTACCACTGTCCATAACTGTTGTAAGCACATCAGTCATTGTTCTTGCCGCATCCTGCTCATAAATGGATACTTCCGTCATTTGTGAAGAATACACAACATTCTCATCTGCATCCACAATCGATTTGATACAGTTTGGCTGACGGAACATACCATCATTCTCTAATGCGGTATACGCTGATGCCATCTCAAGAGGAGATACCCCCTTGGTAAATCCTCCTAACGAAGTGGCAAGTGTATAATCATCTTTCACAATACTGCTGAAATTCATATTCTTAAGATACTGTAGTCCAACCTTAGGTGTCACCTGCTCATATACCTGCCATGCGACCGTATTCAGCGATTTTGCCACTGCATACCGAAGCTGGATTTTTCCCGCATATGTATTTGTTGCGTTCGACGGACCACCCTCGAATTTGTGATCATCCACAATTGTGTTCGGATCATAACCACGCTCAAAGGCTGGTGTATACACAATCAACGGCTTAATGGAACTTCCCGGCTGTCTGTGACTCTGGAATGCCCGGTTCAGTGTATAGGAATTAAAATCCTGATCCCGTCCACCGACAATAGCCACAACATATCCGGTATTGTTATCAATCGTAACCGCAGCTCCCTGCATATTATAGGTACCGTCGTCATTTTTCTCGGTAAATCCAGCAAGTGTATCGTCTACCGTGCTTTGCAGCTTTTTCTGCTTATCCATATCAATGGTTGTATAAATCTTGTATCCACCGGAATAAAGCTTTTTCTGACAAGCCGCATAAAGTTCATCATACTGCTCATTGTAAGCTTTCTTTTCCTCATCAGAGTCAAAATAATATTGGAACGTAAATCCTTCCTGCTCCATCAACGCGCGCGTTGCACAATAATACGCATATGTGTCCACATAATTATTGATCTTGTCCGTATTTTTCTTCTTTGGACGATTCAGCTCAATATCTTCCTTCGTAGCCTCGTAATACTGTTCCTGTGTAATCTTTCCATCGTCTTTCATATTCTGAAGAATCAGATCACGACGTTTTAAAGTATGTTCCATGTTTGTCACAGGATCATAATACGTCGGACTGTTTGGAATTGCGCACAAAAATGCCACCTGGGATACATCGAGATCCTTGAGTTCACAATTAAAATAGCCATGACAGGCAGCGTCAATTCCATAATATCCATTTGCAAAATATACATTATTCAAATAGAACTCCAGAATTTTTTCCTTGCTGTACCTTCCTTCCAACTCAATCGCCAGAAACATCTGCTCAACTTTATACTGCCAGGTCTGATCCGGATTCATATACATCAACTTTGCCAGCTGCATCGTGATCGTACTACCACCCTGTGTTACCCGGCCGTTGGTTACACGGGCTTTTACCGCACGCATTACTGCCTTAAAATCCACACCATGATGTTTATAGAATTTTTTATCCTCTATACTGATGATTGCAGTAATAAAATCCTGCGGAATATCTTCATATTTCACATACTGTGCATCTTTGGTACCTTTTCGTTCTGATATCAGTTTTCCATCCGTATCATACACAGAGCATATCTGCGACGGAATAAAAATGGATTCATCGGAATCTGCTACTGTCTGTATGGCTTTTTCCTTAAGTGCCTGTACTTCCTTCGCATATCCACCGAAGTAATAATAGCCAAAACCGGCCAATACAACCACCATCAGAAAAATCTGAAGTTTGATCAGAAACCAGAAAAAGCGATGCTTTTTCTTTGTTTTTTTCATTCGTTTATCTGTTGTCTTTGCCATATAATCTCCTTTATTTCCAGTTAACCCTTCCAGGCTACCCATGGAGTATTTTATCTCTTTTATATCATATATGCAAATTATCTTTTTCTTAAGAAAATATAAAAGAGCTCCGGTCTCCCGAAGCTCTTTGTAAAAAGGATAGCAAAAAACTATAAATCTGTCTTTTTCTTCTCAGAATCCTGATTTTTGCGATTCTGTATAACCATCGTAACAGCAGATGCTGCTGCAACTACAAATCCAAATACAAGGAAGTAAATATCCCGGCTGCATTCCTGAAAGAAACACAGAACGATGAGTCCTACTACCAATACGGCTAAAATTATATAATCTAAAATCTTTCCCATCTTCCCTTACCTCCTATTAGTTCTCATTTTCAGCATCTTCGGAATTTTTTCTTTTTCTTACAAACGCACGTACCAGATTGTATGCACCACATACTAATGTAAGAATCAGAATAATCCAGTGGATAATGCAATTGTCCTCAGTTGCTGCAAGAGGTGTTGCTTCATCCTCAATGTTTTTCGTATCATCTGCCGTATCATGTGCTGGATCCTCTGCAGCGTCTGCAAGCGGAGTCTCCTCATCCATGATATCTGTCACATCTGCTGGATCTGCAGCATTGTTTGCAACTGCAACCGGTGCATTTGCTGCATTCGCAGTATTGTTTGCGACTACATTTGCTGCCGGAGTGTTTGTGGTATTATTATTTGCCACATTATTCGTTGTATTGTTATTCTGATTACTGTTTGGACGATTGCTGTTGGTATTATTGTTTGTGCTGTTGCTTGGACGGCTGTTGTCATTACTATTATCTTCAGCATCATCACTGTTATCTGCATCATCGTTGTCCGAACTATTATTATTGTTATCCGCATCATCATCTGAAGGATCTACCGATGGTGTTGGATCCGGTGTTGGTGTTGGATCCGGTGTTGGTGTTGGATCCGGTGTTGGCGTCGGGTCTGGTGTTGGATCCGGTGTTGGCGTCGGGTCTGGTGTCGGGTCTGGTGTCGGTGTTGGGTCTGGTGTTGGCGTCGGGTCTGGTGTTGATGTAATTACGTACTCAACGTAATAGTTACCAGCCTCTCCCTTCAACTCGATAAATGTCACCTGTGTTGTTTTAGCCAATCCTTCAATCGCAGAATTAATATCCTCTGCATATGCAGCCCATAACTTTGCATCTGCATCCTCAGCCTTTGTTACCGTACCATCTTTGGCAATTACTACACCATTTTCAATTGTCTTGCTAAAAATAGTGTTTTCACCATTCTTGATAATATAAGTTAAACTGTCGTACTCTGGAGCCTGTGTAGTTTTTACAATCTGATAATCTGCATGCCATCCGTTACGTCCTTTAGCTGCATCACCAGCTTCATACTGGAATCTTCTAAATACAACGGTTGTATTTTCCGGATCTTCCAGACCAGCAATTGCCTGTGCTTTGACCGCTTCTGTATCAAATGAAATAACACCTTCTCCGTTTTCATTTTCTGTAATGGTCAAAGTAGAATCGCAAATCTTTTTGAATTTGCTATTTGAAGCGTGTTTGCCAGGTTTTGGAATCACGTAGTCCGGATCTTCACACAAATAGCAGCTTACATTCTCTACTGTTTTCTTTTCTCCATCTTTCTTATCACCACAATACTTGCACACAAGATCATTTCCATGACCTACGATAATCTCGCCCTTGCTGTTCATTGTGGACTTTACAGCGGTACCTTCGTTTTCCTCATACTCATGTGCAACTGTATAAGAAAGATTTACGTGTTTGTTGGATAATCCAATTTCTTTTCCATAACCATCAACAACGGATCCGTTAATCTCAACAGATGTAATTTTGTCATAAGTTGCAGAAATTTTGAATTCTACATTACCAGACAAATTGGTAGTTCCGGTTCTTTCAAGATCACGTGTCTGTGCAAGCAGACTGCGATCATGTGCCTTAATGGTAACCTTTACTCCATTGGCATCCTCACCATTCTCGCAGGCTACATGAATAATAATAGAAATTTTCTCATTTCCATTTGTGGTATTTTCATCAGCCTTCATTTGGAACTCGTAGGTTGCAAGAATTGGCTGCACATATGGATAACATCTGTCTCCGTGTGTATGTGCCTCTTTGCCACATGTACGTACCGGTCCCGTGCAACCATTCTCCTCGGTGGAATGGGTATGTTCTTCCAGGCTACATGTCAAATATTTTTCCTGACATCCGCCTTTTCCCTGTGAATGCATGTGCTCTTCTTTCTTGCACCAAACTCCTAATACATTTGTATAGCATGCACCCCATATGTGCTTATGTTCTTTGATATCACAATTTTTATATGCATAGCAGGACTCTGTATGTACATGCTCTGTTTCGTCGCATGTATTCTTTGTGTAGCAGGTTCCAGTATATGCAGTATGCTCATGCTCTGTCTTACCACAAATTGGGTTTTGCTTTGTATCATAATATCCTTCTTTATAATCTGTAAGTTTCTTAGAATCCCAATGATAACCCGGAAGAGCCTCTCCCTTGGCATCAAATACATTCTGATCCCCTGTATAAACCTGTCCCGGTTTATAACCCTGTGAATTTGTCAACACACCTTCAGTCGTAACTATCTGTGTATTATTGCTGTCTGAATCTGCCATTGCAACCATTGCGGACCCGAATATCATTGTTCCTGCAAGTGTTACAGCCACGATTTTCTTAAAAAATCCTTTTGCATTCATAAACAACCTCCTTTTGCTATCCTCTTAACATTAATTTCATTCCTTTTTACATTAACCACTATAGCATCGGTTGGTCACACAACGGTCACACGAAAATGTTTTATTACAATTTTTTCAAAAATTTTGTTACCGAAACTCAAAAAAACTGCAAAAATGGGAAACGCGTGAATATTTCGCAATACTTTCATACGTTTCCCACGCCCCTATTGCTCCATATGTTTTCCCATAAAACTTGCTGCAGACCGTGCCAGCATCTGAAAGCTTTCAAGTTTCTGTGGATTGTCACTCTTAGATATAACGATAACGGCCCCCTGACAATCACCATTGCAGATAATTGTAGACAATACCGCGCCCTTGTGGTCACTTATCCAATTCTTTGTGACCAAGGGGAGTTCCTCATGCACATCTTTTATAACAAAGGTACCTCTCTTTTCCATAAGTGCCTCAACTTCCGCACTTAAATGTTCTCCTTCCAGTTCTTTTTTTCCGCTTCCTGATGCAGCAACAATATAATCGCGATCCGTAATGCAGACCAGCGCATCTGCAACTTGTGCCAATGCCTCCGCATAACTTCCTGCGACTTCTCCCAATTCTCCGATTGGAGAATATTTTTTGAGCATGATCTCACCTTCCCGGCTCGTAAAAATTTCCAGAGGGTCACCTTCCCGTATACGTAACGTACGCCGAATCTCCTTTGGCACTACAATACGTCCGAGATCATCTATTCTTCGAACAATACCTGTTGCTTTCATATCTCAACGTTCCTCCATATAAATTCTGATTTTTAATCTAGTATTTGTAAAGTTGGTGATTTTATACCTCAAAACAAAATTTATGCGTACCTAATCTTTTCAAATTTTAGAAATTAAACTTGTAATATGTTCCAAAATAAACTAAACTGAAAACTAGTAAATATTTCCTATTTTTTAGGTTCGAAATATATGGAGGGGTAATACATATATGAATTATGATGCATCTGTTTTTAAAGAAAAAGCCAACCGAAAAGCCCGGATCATCTGGCTGATTTTCTCAATTCTTTTGTCTGCCAATTACGGTACCGACACATCAAACGGTCTGTATCCCACACAAAGTTACATCATTTTTTTAATTTTGTGCTGGTTTCCGTTTATTTTCGGCGAAATTCTTCTCCGGGTCAAAGGATGGACAACCGACATCTACCGCCTTGTTCTGGTTATTGGTTATGGCATTTTCTATACCTTTTTGCTTTGCACAACGGCTTCCCCGATTGCTTTTACTTATATCCTTCCTGTTATAAGCCTTCTTGTTCTGTATAAAAACCAGAGATTTATGATTGGATGTGGCATTGCCAATACTTTAAGTGTAATTTTCAGTGCCATTTATCGCAGCGTCATTCTCGGTTGTAACAGTGCATCTGACATGAAAAATTATCAGTTACAGGTCTCCTGCCTGTTACTGTGTTATATCTGCTATGTAATGTCCATTCGACATCTGAACGAATCCGACGGTGCATTGACCGACAGTATTAAATCTGACCTGCATCGTGTCGTTACTACTGTCGAAAAAGTAAAAAGCGCCAGCAACTCCATTATGGACGGGATTACTGTTGTCCGCGAACTTGCCTCTGAGAACAAACACGGGTCTGATGTCGTAATGCTTGGTATGAATGAACTTTCCGACAATAACCAGCATTTGCAGGATCGAACTTCTTCTTCTATGGACATGACATCGGATATCCGTACTCAGGTAGAAAATGTTGCCGCCATGATTGACAAAATGGTAAGTCTTACCGTAGAATCCTCCGAACACGCAAAAACAAGTTCTGAAGATCTTGACAGCCTTGTAAAGACTGCCAGAACGATGTCGGAACTGTCCTCAGAAGTAGAACATATTCTTCATGACTTTAAGGCTGAGTTCAGTATGGTACTGGAAGAAACCGGAAAAATTGATAATATTTCAAGTCAAACGAATCTTCTTGCACTCAATGCATCCATTGAAGCAGCCCGCGCCGGCGATGCCGGAAAAGGCTTTGCAGTCGTTGCCGAGCAGATTCGGACCTTAAGTACCGAAACTAAAACTTCTTCTGCGCAGATTCAGGATGCCCTTACCCGTCTCGACGAAATTTCGTCCAAAATGACAGATTCCATTGAAAAGACGCTTGAACTGATTCAGCTAACATTGGATAAGGTCACACAGACTGGAGAAAACGTGCAAAAAATTACCGAAGACTCCTCCCAGCTTGGCGAACATATTCATGTTATTGATTCTGCTATGAAAGAGGTTGAAACTTCCAATCTGCAATTGGTTGACAACATGGAACAGGTTTCAAATACTGTGGAAGTGATTACCGGCTGTATTGATCACTCCAGTGATATCAGTAAACGCATTCTCAGTAAATACACGGAGAGTGCTTCTAATATTGATAATATTGAAGATGTCATTGAGGGGCTGATGTGTGAACTCGGTATCGGCGGATTCATGGGAATTGCTGATGTAACTCCAGGTATGAAAATCCTCATCCGTACGACCGAAGATGTTGTCTACACAGGTGAACTGATTTCCCATACACCGGACAGTGTACTGGTATCTCTCGACAACGCTCCGATGTTCTCCACCCCAGTGGATTGCAGTCTCCAGATTATTGTCGGAAACATTATTTATTTTTGGGAAAAGGTACAGCTCGCTTCAGCAGGAGCAAACTATACGATTCTGTTGCGTTCACGGTCGAAGATTCTCAATCGCCGGAAATATCCTCGTATCGATATTTCCAACACCTGTACAGTCACATTAGCAGACTCCGGTGAAACCTATACCGGTAAACTTGACAATCTCAGTGCCAATGGTTTTGCGCTGATTATGACATCACCAATTTTTGCTGATTGTCACGGAAAGGAAATTTCCGTTCACATTCATGACTTTGCGTTACCGACCCACGCAGAACTCAATGGTCGCATCATTCGCTGTTCAAACAATGATGGCATGTACATCATCGGTTGCCAGATGCCGGAAGATGATTATCAGATCAAAAAGTATGTGGAATCCTGTCTGAAAAAGGGAGAGCTTTCCTTCAGTTAATCTGAAGGGGCTCTCCCCTTTTATCTTCTATCACAACATTTTCCCTTATATAATACTTTTGTTTTTAAGTTACTTCACGTGAACGGTCATCTTTGCTTTGATGCCATCCTCTGTTGCATATATGTATGCCTTTCCCTTTCCGCAGGCATATATATTGCCATGCTCATCCACCGTTGCTACTGTGGTATTGGAACTGGAATACATCGGATCGTTTCCGGAAGATACTTTCGCTTTCACATAAATTTTTTCTCCCTGTTTAAGTGTCAGTTCTGACCGTGGAAAACTTACCCCCGGCTGTTTTACCACAATCTCACAGGTTGCTCTGACACCATCTACGGTCACGGTAATCGTTGCTGTACCGTGCTTTACTGCAGTCACATTTCCCTTGTTATCCACAGTTGCAACGCTGCTTTTATTTGTTTTCCACTTTGGTTGTGTTTTGGAATTTGTTGAGACAGAGAGAGTGATCTCTCCTTTTCGATAGAGTGTTGCTTTCGTTCGGTCGAGTTTTACTTTCGTTTCCCGCACCTTGATTTTACAGACCTCAGAATTACCATCTGCTGAGATGGTAATTTGTGCCTCTCCCGGTTTCTTCGCCGTAATAAGACCCCTCTCGTCAACGGTTGCCACACTCTTTTTGTTGGATTTGTAAGTCAGTTCATGTCCAGTCGAAGCTGCCGCCCTCAACTGAAAAGTACTGCCGTTGTCCATAGAAATATTTTTTTCTTTCACATCAATACGTGTCTTTTTCACTATAATCCGGCAACGCGCCTGTGCTCTTCCCGCCTTGACCGTAATCCTTGCTTCCCCAGGTTTCTTCGCAGTAATCTGCCCATATGTACTAACGGAAGCAACTTTTGAATTGCTGGACCGGAATGTAATTTTATTTCCATTTGATGCCACTGCTGAAATATAGAATTCCTCTCCCACATCAAGACTTTTCTCATACACGCCTAAAATAAGAAAATCAATTCCTTTGGCATATATATTCTCTCTGTTTCCTGGAATAAACAGCATGGACACCATGCATAGAACCAGCACTACTGCTGGCAAACGTAATCTGTGATTTGTCTTCATATGATTCCCCCTATAACGAGGAAAACGTATGTGATAGAATCCATGTCATTTAATGACCTTTACATCATACCACATACGTCTAAAAAAGCAAGCATTTATTCTATTACATCCATATTCCAGTTATTCTTGCTCTGTTCCTTTACCATGTACAAAATACCTTATCTGCACTCTTTAACAACACATCCATTGGCATTTTTTGTCCTGTATAAGCAGCTCCAAGGCTGATCGACAGATGCTTGATTTTTTCCTGATAGTCCAAATCCCGCTCCATCGCCTTTACAAGCTTATCGAACAACGCAGCCACTTCCACTTTGTCCATGCGAGTCTGCAACTCATTCTCATAATCACTGTAGGAGTAATACTTTACATTAATTCCAGGATACTTTTTCTGAAAAGCGTTCAGATACGGTTTCATGGTATCCTCACTGATATTAGAAAGCACTGTAATTGCAACATTTTTCTCCGCATTAACATGTACTGGCAGCATCATTAATCAATTAATCCATCTTGTCGAGCATATCGTTTTCCTTTTCATTGGCTAAATCTTCCGGTGACATATACATACGGAAAATACGTTCCAAAATCAAATCAAACATTAAAACAATACATGCTGGCATCAGGAATACCAAAAACGGTATCAACCATGTCAGAAAAATTGCAAATAAAAACAAAAAGATGATTAGTAATGACCATGGTAAATGTCGCAACTCCATAAGAATTGCATTTTTCAAAGTAATCTTGACTGTATTCTCAAATCGTGCAATATATGCAAAAGTATAAACTACCCACCCAATCGAAAAAGCAATCAGTATGAGGAAGAAATAGAAAAAAGCTCCCATATTGTTTCCAGTCTGTAATACCTGCCACGTAATATAGGCATCCAAAGATAAAACAATCTGAACGGCAAGTGCTACCATCCAGGACAAAGTTGCCGGTTTAAAATTATCTTTAAAGGCACTGAAAAAATTCTTCGTCGTGTATCCTCGATTTCCCCGAATCGACTTATGTACTGTATAATACAATGCCGTGGATGATGCCCCGATCGTAATAACCGGCAAACAACAGACCAGCCATAAAACACTCAAAATCACACAATCAACAACCTTTCCTAAAGCTCCGAAAAGTTTGTTGTCAAAACTAAATTTCATATTTATTCCTCCAATCTGCCAATAATTTCACGACAGATTTCTTCTCTTGTTTTTCCATCGGTTTCAATGGTAATATCCGCAGCGCCCTCATACAAAGTGCGACGTTTCTCCATGAGCTGTGCGATATATTCCACATTCATGTGACCATTTAAAATTGGACGATCTGTGCTGTTTTTTACACGCTCATAGATAGTTTCCGAAGTTGCTTTCAAAAAAACAATCTTTCCGCTTTTCTTCATATTCTCGACATTCTGCGGACGAACAACCACACCTCCGCCACATGAAACAATCGATGTACCTTCCTTACCAATCGTAAGAATCAGTTCTGATTCTATGTCCCGAAAATAGTCTTCCCCATATTTTTCAAAAATCTCATTAATGGACATTCCCTGTTCACGGACAATACGTTCGTCCATCTCAACCAGCGGAAATTTCAGACTTTTCTGCAGACTGCGGGCAATGGTGCTTTTTCCTGCCCCCATAAAGCCAATTAAGAAAATGTTACGGTCAATTGTTTTACTCATGAAAAGAACTTCTCCTTTACTTCATCAACCGGCATATCCATACCGGTATATAACTTAAATGCAGCAACTCCCTGCCACAGCAGCATTCCTTTGCCTCCAATACAGGTGCATCCGGCTTCCTTTGCCTCCTTTAAAAGACGTGTCTCTTCCGGATTATATACCGCATCACATACCACAAGTCCCGAACGGAATGCAGACAGATCTTTTACCACACTCTGATCATCCATCGGTTTCATTCCAACAATTGTCGCATTTGCAAAAATATCACTGGACTGGATTTCTTCTGTCATCTTCTGTGTATCAGCAATATCATATACATTTACAACAATACCCGAAACTGCTTTGCGGATTTTCTCAGCAGTTGCAAGTGTCCTCCCAAAGAATGCATCCTTAATGTTAAAAATTGTAATCTCTCTGGCACCGTCTAATGCGCACTGTACCTGAATGGCAGTCGCAGCTCCGCCACCTCCGGCTACTGTAATCTTCTTGCCTTTGATGTCGATTCCATGATCCTTGAGATTGTGAACAAAGCCTTCTCCATCCGTAATATATCCGGTAAGCTTTCCATCATCATTTACAATCGTATTAACCGCTCCAATGATCTGTGCTGCCGGAGAAAGTTTGTCAACATACTTTGCTGCTTCTGTCTTATCCGGCATCGTTACATTGCATCCTCTCATGTGAAACAGCTTCATAGCCTCTAAGGCATCCTTTACCTGTTCCTCTTTGATATCAAAAGCTACATATGCATAATCCAAACCAAGTTTCTCAAAACTGTAATTGTACATTGCAGGTGATCCGGAATGTCCTACCGGCGATCCGATGAGTGCGAGTAACCCTGTATGGCCTGAAATTCTTCCTTCCATTTTATGTGTTTCTCCTTCCTTTGAGGCGTTAATCATTAATAATTTATTTTACCACGAACCTTACACAAGATACAATAGTTCAAGCGGGCTTGCTATCAATGTTTTCGCACCATGTTCCTTCAAAAAAGCAACATCACGGAATCCCCAGGTAACCGAAATACAAGGAAGTCCGGAATTCTTTGCTGTGGCAATATCCACATCGGAATCACCAACATATACTGCTTCCTCTTTTGTAACACCTAACTCTTTCAGTGCTTTGTTTACCATATCCGGTGCCGGTTTACGTGCAACACCTTCCATCTCACCTATAGCAGAGATTGTATACTCTGCAAAAAAGCGTTCATTTAACTCTTTCACGGCAGAATCCAGCTTGTTCGATACAATTGCAATCTTCACATCATTCTCTTTCAACGCTTTCATTGTCTGCATAATATCTGGATATGGTGCTGTATGATCCAGACAATGCTCTCCATAATATTCCTTAAACGCTGCAAAAGTCTCCTCAAACAACGGATTATTTTCTCCATCCGGCACTGCACGGATCATAAGTTTTCTTACACCATTTCCAACGTACTGTCGTACCTGTTCCAATGTGCAAACCGGCATTCCTTTCGATTCCAGTGCCGCATTCGTCGCATCTTTCAAATCCTCTAACGTGTTCAATAAAGTTCCATCCAAATCAAAAATTACTGCTTTTTGTTTCATAATCTCATCTGCTTTCCGATATGTCTCTTCAAATATTTTTCTTCTCATTACATATATCTGATTCTGTTGCTCTGTGCTATTAACCAGATAATCTCCCTCTCTGGCCAGTGTATAGACACGTTCTCCGTTTTTCTCCTGAAAAATCTTTACTTTATGATCAAGCTTTTGGGCATAAATATCTCGTTGTCCTTTTGGAATACACACATGAATATGATCAAACGGTTCTATCGTTGTCCCATCATCCTTGTTTCGGAACGTCGGAGAATACTCCACATCCGTCAACTGGAATTTCCAGCCCGGATATATATAATACTGTTCCTCAAACGCCTTTTCTGTACGAAAATATACGCTCCCTTTTGGTCCTAGCGTCAGTACAACTCCCTTTTCCACAACGGTATCCAGATCTCCCCAGAGCGTTCGGACTGTGATTGGCGTTCCTTCTTTATATAATTCCGATACACGTACATAGCCCCACGGAATACTTCGTCGGTGATATACATCTGCATTCTTTGCATCGAGCGGATATTCCTTTGCATATATGATGTCCGTATTGTTCATATACTGTTCAAACCGATAAGTTAATACTGCTTTGACACCTGACAAAGAAGGATGTTCCCATTTGCCTTCGTCATCAAATTCCATGCGTGGCTCAAAATTGCGTTCCTGACAAAATCTGGTGTACTCTTTGGTAAGCAATGACATGGAAAGAAAACCGCCGGCTTTTCCCCGGTGTCCACCTCCGCTTCCAATATCTTTACTCAATTCTGCAGCAAGTTCACTGGCATTCACTTCTTTGATGCAGCTTCGCACCGAGAACTTTACGCCATCACCCTGAAAATTAAACACAATACAGATATCCACAGCATCCACTTCAAGTACCATATCACTGATAACACCTAAAATGTTCGGATCACACTTGCCAGCTTTCACGATTGAGGCCCGGTACTCATCCATGTAATCACTATTGAGCAAAGCCGCTCCTGCCACTTCCAGGTCTTCCAGAGACATGTTGGCATTGCGATATTTTGCCATAAGAATCTCATCTATATTTGCCTCATCACGCAAGTCTTTGTCCAATGGATGCACAATTTCGGTAAATCCACTGGTATCTGTATAAAGTCCATAGCTTAATGCTGTACAAAGTCTCTTATTCGCCGTCACATCAAAGTTCTCGTTTTTCAGCATCTGCCAGATTAGCGTAGAACATGCACCAAGATTGCTTTTCACCTCAGAAAGTTCCGGCAGATTCGTGCTGATTCTATGATGATCGAGCACTGCTATGTTCTGTGCTTCAAATTTTTCTACGTTTCCACCATCATACTGACAATCCACCATAAGCAAAAGCTCCGGATTTCCGATTGCCGTTACATGTGTAATCGGTATTTCCAGATCTTCTACCATCATAACAAGATTGGTTTTTCGAATGAAATTTCTTCCTCCATATACCAAAGAAGGCTTTTTACCATGTTCCTGTAAATACAACAGCACTGCATATCCACTTGCGATAGCATCCGCATCCGGATTGTCATGACACTGAATGACAATTTCATCAAATTTCAGCAAATCTTTTAATCTCAATTATTCTCCCCTTTAACTATGAACATCAATTTCCTATGTTATATGGGAAAAACACATTGCTTCTTCCCCTTTTATCAAACATAGAATTATACTGTAACATATGATAACGTTTGATCCACTCAGCTTCCTCGCCAGTCGCATCATCAATATGCTGATAGCATCCCTTTTCTTTCGAATAATATCCTCTGGAATTAATTGCCGGTACTGTCTCCATCATATCAGCCAGAAATTTGTTATATGCCGGCAAATCGATTCCAGCACGTTCCAGTGTCATAGTTGACAGATAATTCAGGCTCGTAATATCCACTGTTTCTTCCGGTGTATCATAATTGGTCCAGATAAAAAATGGCACGGTATACAATGCTTCCAGTTCATCTTCCGTAAGACCTGACATTCCTTTTCCATTAAGAAGCGGATAAAAATTACTGTTCAGGCTCGGCTGATGATCCCCAAAGAACACGATTTCTACCGGATCATCCACTTTTGAAAAATATTCGATAAGATTCTGAACTGCCTTATCACTTTCATGAACCAGCGACAGATACTGATTGGCATCGGTATAGGATCGTCCTATTTTATAACACTCTTCATCAAAGTTATCATAAGGCTCTCCATAGCCGCCATGATTCTGCATGGTAATTCCCATCAAATATAATTTTTCATTTGCTCCGCGGCTTTCATACCGCTCTATTATTTTATCATAAAGTTCCTGATCTGTGATATATTCCCGCAAAATCTTTGTCTGGTCAAAGTCATCGATGAAATGCATCTCATCATAGCCGATCTTCGGATAAACCTGATTACGGCTCCAGCCTGTTGCATAATACGGGTGCATGGCAACACAGGTATAGCCCACTTCTTTCAAATTCGATACAACGGATGTTGGTGTATCACTGATATACTGCTGATAGACAACCGACCCCGCTGGAAGAAACGCCATCGAATTTCCCGTCAGATACTCCCACTCTGAGTTTGGAGTCTTTGCACCAAAAACAGAAGATAATGCATATCCCTTCGTCGTATTTTCCTTTAGGGAATCGATAAACGGAGTAAGCGGAATATTCGTCTGAAGATTTCCCAACACACTCAGATCCGAAAACGACTCATTCATAATAACAATAATCGTTGGATCCTTTGCATCCGTTTTCGAATAGTCCTTATCCTTATTTTCATATTCTTTTTCCAGATTCTGAATAGCTTCCTCAGTGTATCCATCCGGCTGTGCAATAAAACTGTCACGGATTCCCAAAACATAATTGAGAATATATCCGTTGCGATAAGTTCCCTTCTGTTCCCATGTTTCCGTATTTACATCATAAGCATTCATTGCCACAATAATTACGCACAATGCTACCAGCATTGCATCAATAATGCTCATCTGCATTCTATGTTCAAACTTCACGTGACATTTGCGCACAAATGCGATAAACAATGCCGCTCCAAAAATCACATACGCGCCCCGGTCATTGAGCTGCAGCTTGTAATTTCCTGCAACGCTCAGTCCCGTTCCAATGGAACGGATATCGGAAAACGCAAATTCATTCCCACGAAACAGATATACAAAGTAATTGATAAATGCAAAGGACAACAGCGATACATGCGAAATAATACAGGAAAGTCCTGCATTATTGGTAAAAAGCTGTACAACCAGGTACACAACCAGACAGCACAGCACATTCAGTACCCACTTCAAGTCTGACATCCGCTGAAACAATTCAGAATCCAGAAGCATATATTGTATCGAAAAAGTGGTGAATATCGCTCCTCCCACAAATAAAATTGCCGTCCATAGCCATGGACAGCGCTGGTCAAGGTCGATTTTGAGGCTTTTGATCAGATAGTAGAGAAGTCCATAGGCGACAAGTACGCCGATGTGAAATCCGATGGTGACATACATAACGATAGCCAGTATGATGGCTATCGCTGCACGAATATTATTCTTTTTATCATATTCCAGTTTTACTTTAATTTCTACTTTCATGCCATTACCATACAACAAAATTCCCGGCATGTAAACCGGGAATTCTGTGTGAAAATCTTAATTTTGTGTGAACTTTTTCTTTCTTACTTCTTTTTAAAGTTTGTATATCCTTTCTGCTGATATGGATGTTCTGCCCAAAGTTTGTCGGCAGTGCCTTTCCACTCTTTTGCATACTCGAGACACTTTCCACAGAGATGTTCTACCGGCTCCGCCTCTTCTACATCCGTAGAGTGTGCGCCGGTCTCATGTACCATTCTCTGAAGAATCTCCGGATTTTCAAGCATTGGACATGGGCGAAGCATATTATCATTAAATGGCTGATTGTCTCTGTACGCCATAAACAGAGGCTGTTTTAAGCACTCTAACAGAGATTTTTCACGAATGTTCGCACCTGAGTAATGAATAAATACACAAGGCTCCACATCCCCCTTCGGGTTAATATGACAGTAGTTACGTCCACCGGCAATACATCCACCAACGAACTCGCCATCGTTCTGGAAGTCCATAACGAAAATTTCTTTGCCGCCTTCCTTCGCACGAACTTCACGGATTCTGTGATAAATATACTCTCTCTGTTCCTTGGTAGGCATCAGTTCCGGTGATGCATTCATTCCAACCGGCATGAGGTGGAAATACCATGCGAAACGGCTGCCATGCTCGATCAGAAGATCAAAGAACTCATCACTTGTAACGGCATCCATATTCTTGCTTGTATAGCATACACTGTTTCCGAAGATCAATCCATTCTCATGAAGAAGATCCATCGCATGAATGACCTTGTCATATACGCCTTCGCCACGACGGAAATCATTGGCATCCTCGAATCCTTCCAGGGAAATGGAAAGGGATAAGTTACCAACACGTTTCATGTCATCACAAAAAGCCTGATCTACCAGTGTTCCGTTTGTATAGCAATGGAACGCACAATCGTTATGCTTTTCACATAATTTGATAATATCTGCTTTACGCACCAGTGGTTCTCCACCCGTCATCATATAAAAATATACACCAAGTTCTTTACCCTGTGTAATAATGCTATCCAATTCATCGTATGAAAGGTTTAATTTATGTCCGTATTCTGCTGCCCAGCATCCGGTACAATGCAGATTACATGCACTGGTAGGGTCCATGAGAATCAGCCATGGAATATTACACTGCTCAATCTCACGCATCTTACGAATTTTCTTTGTTCCAGCAAAAGCAGCCTGATAGCCAAGGTTTAATGCTGTCATCTTTGCGACATGCGGATCTGTCTCGTCAAGAAGACGGTTCACATAACGCATCCACTTGTGATCCGGGTTCATAATCATCTTCTTCGCGCCTTCGTAAGACTCCGGTCTGAAGTTATCTCCCATGAATTTCTGAACCAGATTCACAATGTTCAGTAAAGCCTTCTCTCTATCTTTATTAAGACTTTTCAATGCCGCATCAATCGCAAGTGAAAATGCCTGTCTTTCTGCCGCGTCTTTTAAACTTGCCATCCTTATGCTCCTCCTTTTTCTCTCTTTCTACTCTATTGGAAGTATATTGGATTTTTTGTCGAAAGAAAATATGCAATTCTAAAATCCTGTATACCCTTAATATACATTTCAGCCTTTTTGTCTATGCTATATATATTTTTCATTAACCCGAGATGTAGTTTTCGATACTACATGTATTATATCACGGGATTTCACAATGTCAACCAAGAAGCTAAGGTTTTTTCTCAATTCATTTTCTGCTCTTTCTGGAAAAAATCCTTAATCTGTCCCAGAATAATTTCCATCAGCCGCGTCCGTGCCTCCACACTCGCCCATGCAATATGAGGTGTAACGAGAAGTTTCTCACTGTCCTTGATCCGTCGAAGCGGATTGTTCTCCTGCATTGGTTCCACAGAAAGCACATCCAGACCTGCTGCCGCGATCTGCCCCTGTTCCAGCGCATCTGCCAGATCCTCTTCATTTATGATCGGACCTCTTCCCAGATTCAGAAGAATCGCGGATGGCTTCATCTTTGCAAAAGCATCTTTGTTCATCAGCCCTCTGGTGTTTTCATCCAGCGGTGCATGAATGGATACAATATCGGACTGTGCCAGCAGTTCATCCAAACCCACGCGCTCATATCCCGGCTGGGAATTTTTCCCGGATGTCGAATAATAGATCACATGACAACCAAACAGTTTCGCTATATCCGCAACTCTTCTTCCAATATTGCCAAGTCCGATAATGCCGTATGTCATTCCACTTAACTGATGAAATCTTTTTGCAAAATGCGTGAATGTCACATCACCCACATACTTCTCGGTCTTAACATAATCATCATAATAACGTAGTTTCTCCAATAAATAGAATAATAATGCAAATGTATGCTGTGCAACCGATTCTGTGGAATATCCTGCCACATTCCGCCATGCAATGCCACGTTTTGCAAGATATTCTTTGTCCAGATTGTTTGTTCCTGTTGCCGTCACACAGACCAGCTTGAGATGCTCTGCCTCTCCAATCGATTTTTCATTGATTTCTACCTTGTTGATAACGAGAACATCCGCATCCTTTGTCCTCTCTGCCGCTTCTTCTGCTGTCGAAAAGCCGTACTTTACCACTTCTCCTAATGCTTCGTATCCCGAAAGATCAATGTCATCTCCGATTGTTTTTGCATCCAAAAATACGATTTTCATAGGTTCCTCCTTATGTGATGTAATAGTTTATGACAAGCAAAAGGCTAATCACTGTAACCTGATTAGCCCCTGATTTTTCTTTTCTTTTGTGTTTTTATGCAAGCGAAAACTTATAGATTGTTTTGGATGCATAGTCCTTTCCCGCTCCGGTAACCGGAGACTTGAAATTCGGTTCATTGATTGAATTTGGGAAATACTGTGTCTCTAAACAAAATGCTTCCCGATCCTTGTATACAACGCCGCCTTTTCCTTTTTGTCCCTGAATAAAGTTTGCACTGTAAAGCTGGATACCCGGACAGTCGGTATAAACCTCCAGCTGAATGCCGGACTCCGGTGCATAAGCGGTAGCAACTTTTTCCACCTCGTCACCTGTGCGGTCCAATGCAAAATTGTGATCGTATCCGCTGCCATACCGTAACTGGTCATTATCCGCATTGATGTCCTGTCCAAGCGTCTTTGCCACGCGGAAGTCAAACGGTGTGCCTTCCACATCCGCCAGTTCTCCAGTTGGAATTGCTTTTCCATCCTTCACCGGTGTGAAATGAGATGCCTTGATCTGTACGGTCTGATCCAGCACCGAACCGGACGCATGCCCATTTAAATTAATATATGCATGATTGGTAAAATTAAACACGGTATCTTTGTCTGATTTTGCATGATAAGTGATTTCCAGACCATTGTCTTCGGTCACTTCATAAGTAACCTGAATGACTGCATTGCCCGGATACCCCTGTTGAAGATCCGCATCTTCAATCTGTAATGTAATCGCCTGATCTGTGCAGGAGATCACTTCCCAGAAACGTTCCGAAGTTCCATTGGAACCACTGTGAAGACTGTTCTCATTATCGTTTGCCTCCAACTGATACTCCACACCGTTAAGGGTAAATCTGGCATTTGCAATACGATTACAGCTGCGGCCTACAATCGCTCCAAAATAACCGGTGTTCTTCTGATAATCTGCCACATCGTCATATCCAAGAACAACATCTGTATCTTCCCCATTCTTATTTTTCACAAATACAGACACCAGCGTTGCACCAAAATTTGTGACCAACGCGCGCATTCCTTTCGAATTACCGATGGTATACAAAGATGCTTCCGTCCCCTCTGCTGTCTTTCCAAATGTTGTTTGTTTCATATTCCCTCCTATATCATCATCGCTACTTACTGTATTCAAAATTTCTTATTTAAATATTACTTCTTTTCTATAAAGAAGTAAAGGAAAATGCCGATATAAATTATATAAAGTTTGGCTTATAGGAGGAATGTTATGGCAAAGGTATCATCAGGTCTCAGCCTGTCATCCAATTACTTTATGCGCAATTTTTACGCAAACAATCGAAACGTCATCAAGACCAGTGGTCGTAATGACTATACCAAAATTGAACTTTCTTTCGAGGACAGTCGTGCGTTGACCCGCGCATCCAAGCGTCTTCTGAGCAATGATTACGGTTCCGAGACTGATGAAAAAGATGAAGATGTCAGTGATACTACCCGTTCTTCTATCGAAGCATTCGTGACCACTTACAACAACGCCATCGATTCTTCCAAGACAACGAACAGCCATGACACCAAGCGCTATGTGAAGCAGCTGAAAGCCCTGACGAATAAGTATGCCAGTGAACTGTCCGATATCGGCATCACAGTCGAGCGTTCCGGAAAGCTGACCGTCAACGAAGATCTTCTCAAGACTGCCAACAATTCCAAAGTGCGCAAAATTTTCTCACCGGATCAGAAATATTCCAAAAAAGCCTATTCCATCTGCGGCAAGTTCAACAATGCCGTCCGCGATGACATTGTTTCCCAGGTAAACGGAAAAGGCCTGCACATTAATATTTCGCTATAACTGAAAATTTTTTCTATACTTTCCCGGTGTCGTATGCATACTTTTTTTGAATTGCCGGATAAAATGTTCCGTATTATGATACCCGCACCGTTCTGCAATCTCTGCAACCGGTGCATCTCCGGAAACCAGCAATTCACAGGCCAGTTTCACACGGCTTTTGATCACATCATTCATGCAGGTTGTATGAAAATATTCCTGATAAATGGTATGCAAATATCCGGTACTGATATTCAGTTTCTGTGCCATACAAGGGACGGACCATTCACGGGACGGGTCCCAGTCGATTTCCTGCCGGAGCGCAACCAGCCGATCATACACTTCCGAAAAAGCCTCCGTCTGGCTCTCATCCGAAATCATATACACAAGTGACTCCACCAGATGATTGATAATCCTTTCCCTGTGATGCGACAGTCCATAATTCTGTGTACATATAATATGAAACAAGTCATAAAATTCTTCCGGTCGGTGCATTACAATCGGTTTTCCAGGAAGCGGATGGGCAAGCAGCTACGCTTCTGATTACGATCCGGACGATGCCGGACTGTATTATGGCGGATGCGCATGGGATAATCAGGCATTCTTTGATTTCGAAGGTCATCCGTTGGAATCTTTAAAACTTTTTAACTATTTAAAAGAGGGAACAAAATAAATCTCTGAAAAACATTTTTCTTGAAATACCTTTCGGTTCGTGCTAAACTTTTGAATTGCGTGTTTATAAATTTTTTATAAATATTTTATAAAACTTTACCGAAAGGATAAATCAAATCATGAATGAACTCAGACCAAAGCTCTTTGATGTAATGAAGTGCTACACAAAAGCGCAATTGATGAAAGATATCATCTCCGGTATCATTGTAGCCATCATTGCGCTTCCTCTTTCTATTGCCCTTGCAATCGCTTCCGGCGTAGGCCCGGAACAGGGACTATACACCGCAATCATCGCCGGTTTCTTTATCTCATTTTTCGGAGGAAGCCGGGTACAGATTGGCGGTCCAACCGCTGCATTCGTTGTAATCATCTACGGAATTGTAGTGGAATATGGAACCGACGGACTGATCGTAGCAACCATTCTCGCCGGTGTTATCCTTGTGATTATGGGTATCTGCCGTTTTGGTTCTCTGATCAAATACATTCCTTATACAATTACAACAGGTTTTACATGTGGGATTGCTGTCACTCTGTTCGTAGGACAGCTGAAAGATTTCTTCGGCATGGATATTGCATCCGTTCCTTCTGAATTTCTGGATAAACTGATCATCTACGGGAAAAACATTCGAACTGTCAACGTAACGGCAACCCTGATCGGACTTCTGGCAGTTGCCATCATGTTAGTCTGGCCAAAGATCACTGATAAAATCCCGGGTTCTCTGATTGCAATCATCGTGACAACTGTTATCGTGTATTTTGCAAAATTACCGGTAAATACCATCGGTAGTGTTTACGGACAGCTCAATTCCGCATTTCCTGCCTTCCACGTTCCAGCCATTTCCATGAAACTGGTGCAGCAGATGCTTTCACCGGCCTTTACGATTGCAGTACTGGCAGCTATCGAATCCCTTCTTTCCGCAGTTGTATCGGACGGAATGATCGGCGATACACATAAATCCAATGCAGAACTGATTGGACAGGGACTGGGAAATATTTTTTCCGGCCTGTTCGGTGGAATTCCTGCAACGGGTGCCATTGCAAGAACTGCTGCAAACGTGCGCAATGGTGGCCGCACTCCGATTGCCGGCATCGCACACTGTGTGACACTGACCATCATCCTTCTGGTACTGATGCCACTGGCAGCACTCATTCCGATGACAACACTGGCTGCCGTACTTTTGGTTGTCGCTGCAAATATGGCAGACTGGAGTTCCTTTCTTCGCCTGTGCAAAAGTGCTCCCAAAAGCGACATTATCGTACTTGTGGCAACCTTCTTTTTAACCGTATTTTTTGACCTGGTTGTTGCTATTGAAATCGGTGTAGTTCTCGCCGCTTTACTTTTCATGAAACGTATGGCAGAAACCGCAGATATCAAGACATGGAAGTACACGGATTCTCCGGATATCACTCCGGGAGAGGCCGAAAAACTTCGCGATATTCCACATTCCATCAGTGTATTTGAAATCTGTGGCCCAATGTTTTTTGCAGCCGCAGACCAGATTTTGAATATCAACAGCAATCACCATACCAAAGTCGTTGTCATTCGTATGCGCAGCGTGCCTGCTATTAATGCAAGTGCTATGAAATCACTCCATGAGCTGGTTGGCCGCGCAAAGAAAAAGAACATCACACTGGTATTCTCGCATGTCAACGAACAGCCAATGCATGTTATGGAAAAAGATGGATTCATCGAACTTGTCGGAAAAGAAAATTTCCACGACAATATTGTAGACGCACTGGATTACGCAGAAAATCTTGTGAAATAAGTAAAAAAGGCTTCGAAAGTGACTCTCCATTTCACTTCCGAAGCCTTTTTTATGCTATTCATTTTCTTCTGTCTCTTCCACTTTTCTGATAATATGCAGCCTTATTCTCATACATCCGTGCATCTGCTGCCTTTGCGATATCATAAATCGTATCCCATTCTTTTTCATCACTGGAGACATAGCCACAGGAAACCGACATTTCTTTGACCATCTTTCCCTGCCACCGCCGCACAGCTTTGTCAAACGTCTCCCTGATATTTTCTATGTTCTGTATCTGATTGAGAACGATAATTACAAATTCATCGCCTCCAATGCGATATACTTTGCCAATCTCGGCAAAACATTGTTTCATACAGAACGCCACTCCCCGGATCAATTCATCTCCTGCGGCATGTCCTAACGAATCATTCGCAGTTTTCAGGCCATTCAGATCCAGCGAAATATAAACAAACGCTTCATCCATACGCAATTGCGCAATATCTTCTTCGTATGCATGCCGGTTAAAACATCCGGTCAGTTCATCCGTATGCGACCGGTACATCAGCAGTTCTTTTTCTTTATCTGTTTTAAAAATGCGCCACAGCATATAGATCATACATGCAGTTGCAAGGCTCAGATACACACCAACGATAAGCATCGCAATGATTGTATTCTGGAAATTGAATGTGGATGTGATCAGAACACCTACCACATACTTATCATCCTGCCGCAGTATGCATTTTTGCTTTTTCCCGTCCACATAAACTTTCATTGATGCGATCTTGGCAAGATTGGAATTCCTCGTATCAACACCAATATCCTCCAGGGTTTTGCCTATTTTATCCGTATCTGTAGCTCCATAGATTTCTCCGGTTTTTGTATCCGCCACAAGAATACTCATTCCCCCATAAACCGGCATATTTTCCACTACCGAGGATACCTCGTTCTGTTTAACCTCTTCCAAAAGCCGCACCGGCTTGATTCCCACCTGTACCATCCGGGTTCCTGCTTCATTCCAGGTAATTGCATACATCATTTCCTTGCCTTCCGAAGTGTTCGGTGTCACATCCTGACACATGGTAAGCGTCTTGTCTGTGAGCATTGGCTTAAAATATTCCATCTGTTCCCCGGAGTCAAAATTATATCCATAATATTTTGGTACCGAACCGCTGTAAATGGCACCATCTTTATCAAACAAATGCACTTCGTCCACAGACATCAGGTTCGCAATCTTTCGTAGTTCATCTACATCTTTTTCCGCTTCCAGCAAGAGAGCAATCAATACGACTGCCACACCCAGCAGGATAAGTTTGCGCTTTTTCATATAGGTACCTCTATTATTTGAACATCAGCCCGTTTAAAATTGCCTTTGGCAAATTTACATTTTAATGATAGTGTACCACATCAGCCGTTGAATCAAAAGGGACTTTTCCCCACAATTCCTAGCCCAAAAGCGAAAATAAAAACACAACAATGCCAAGAATAACAAGGATTACACCTGTTGCACGGTTCAGCGTCTTTGGTGTTGCCTTATTTGCAAATACTGCCGCAATCCGCGCCCAGAGAAGTGTAAAAATCACAGACAGGCCTAATACCAGCCAGTCCGGTTTCCCGCCGATTACGAAATGTGATGCAGCACCGGTAAATGCTGTAAACGCCATAATAAAAACGCTGGTTCCGACTGCTGTCTTCAGTTCATAACCAAGTACCGATGTCAGGATAAGAAGCATCATCATACCACCACCTGCGCCGACAAATCCGCAGATAAATCCAATACAGACACCGCTTACCACCGACTGTATGGCACGCTTTTTGGCAGATACGCCCTGCATGGCTTCCTTCGTGGTCATGACCGGACGGACAATAAATTTGATGCCAAGCAGAAATGTCATAAAAACGGAAAAGTTTCCCATCGTGGTAGATGGCACAAGGCTTGAGACATAGCTTCCGACTACGGTAAACACAAGGACACTTACCATCATGATCAGACCGTTTCTCACATCAAGGTTCTTATTTTTTCCATAGGTATATGCGGACACCGCACTTGCGAGCACATCGGATGACAGTGCAATTCCAACTGCCATATACGGCTCCATGCCAAGAAATGTAATGAGCATCGGACTGATCACGGCCGCTGCACTCATGCCTGCAAAACCTGTTCCAAGTCCGGCTCCCATTCCTGCAAAAAATGTCACAATAATTGTAAGTAATAATTTCATTGTCCTAGTTGTCCCCTTTCAATATTTCATCCAGATTCTGTTCCATTCGTCTGACCATTTCTTCCATCTGTCGCTGCATCTTTTCATCCATACCGGAAAACAGTTGCTCCTTAAATGCTTCCTGCAACTGTCCTCCTTTTTCGATGACCGGCTGCGCTTTTTGTGTACAGATCAGCTCTGTTTTTCTCCGGTCACCTTCTACCGCCCTTCTCTCCAGATATCCTTCTTTTACCAGCCGGTCAACATGTACCGATACAAGATTCGCTTTGATTTTCCGCACTTCTACGATATCTCTCGCGGTCTTGTATTCCGGATTGTTCGCCAGAAACATCAGAATATCCAATGCGGTTTGTGGCAGATTCAATTCATGGCACAATTCTTTGCATGTCTTATTGTATGCAAGCGATATTTTCCGGGCAAATTCAAATCCCATTTTCATGCGTTGATTTCCTTCCTTATCATAATTTGTGCATAGTTATATTCTACATTTTTGAATTATTCACTTTTGAACTAATTATAACAGGCACTCAAAAAATGTCAAATATTTTGTTCTCACTTACATTCCTAAAGCCGTCCGTTGAAATTTGCAAATAGCGGTGCTATACTTAGTTCACTATGTTTAGAAAGCAGGTAATATTATGAGGCGCAAAGCACTGAAAGCCGCATTTCCATGCACGATCCCGATTTTTACCGGATTCTGGTTTCTTGGACTTACCTATGGAATTTATATGAAAGTTTCAGGATTTTCGTTCGTCTATCCGATGCTGATGAGTCTTCTGATCTTTGGAGGTTCGCTTGAATTTATCACGGTAGAAATGCTTTTGAGTCCGTTTGCCCCGCTGCAGGTATTTATCATGGCACTGCTCATTCAGGCGCGCCATCTGTTTTATGGAATTTCCATGCTGGAAAAATTTAAGGGAACGGGCTGGAAGAAATTTTTCCTGATCTTTGGTATGTGTGATGAGACCTTCTCGGTAAATTACACCGCCGAGATTCCGGAAGGTGTGGACAAAGGCTGGTTCATGCTCTGGGTTACGTTTTTAAATCAGTTTTACTGGGTTTCCGCCGCGACAACCGGCGGTCTGATCGGTTCACTTTTAAAATTTGACACAACCGGGATCAGCTTTGTCATGACTGCTATGTTTGTGGTGATTTTTCTCGAACAATGGTTGAAAGAAAAGAATCACGTTTCCTCCCTTATGGGAATTGCAGTATCCGTCCTCTGTCTGATCTTCTTTGGCGAGGATTCCTTCATGTTGCCAACCATGGCGGCAATCGTACTTTTGCTTACGCTTTCCCGGAAAAAATTAGAACCTGTGGAGATTTAAACTATGACACTTACACAACAGATTATCACGATTGGCTTATGTATCGCCGGAACAATGCTCACACGTTTCCTGCCGTTTGCCATCTTTAATGAAAAACGAAAAACGCCTGCCTTTGTGCAGTATCTTAGAAGATTCCTGCCATCCGCTGTCTTTGGTATGCTGGTGGTCTACTGCCTGCGCAATGTCCATGTCCTTTCAGGCACACACGGACTCCCGGAGTTTATCTCCATTCTTGTGACCGGAGTTCTCCATATATGGAAAAGGCAGATGCTCCTCTCGATTGCGGGAGGAACCATCTGCTATATGTTATTGCTCCATTTTATTTTTTAATAATCGTTTCAGCATCTATTTTCCACGGTGGAGCATCCAGGGATAAACCCAGAAGATTGCTCCTCCGATTCCTGCGGATGCGATACAGGTCAAAATCAATGCTCCTGCAATTCCCCATGCGAAATAACCAATCATCACAAGGACCGAAAGGACAACCAGAATCAGACACCGCAGAATCATCTGGATCATGCTTTTTACCACATCCATCGAAGTGACCGGAATCAATGCTTCCATCAAAAGCCCCACCTGTGAATACAGAAAATCTACAATAAGAAATGTCAGGTACCACAAGATCATGATGCCAGGCTGTTCTCCCATAATCACTGTCGCTGCAATCATTCCCGGAATCAGATCCACAGCTGTCCCATACTCTCCTGCAAGAACGCTGAACCAAACTTTTTTATACGGATTTTCCGGCACTAAAAACAACCAGTTGCGCGCCGTTTCCTGTGCGATCGGATTGCCCATATTCTGGAAGAACATCACTAGAAGCAATACACATCCGACAGCAAAAAAGCTATGACTCTCTACCACTTTTATCGTAAATGCAGCCACACAGACAATAACTGCAAAATAGAACAGCATTGTATTGGTCACCAGACCGAATTTCGCCATTCTGCGTCTGCTGTATACTTCCTTGGTAAAAAAGACCGTAGCCCCGGAACCTCCGAACACGCCTTCTCTCTGGATACGTCCGGAACGTTTCTTTGTGTTTACGACACGTCCTTCTTTTGCCGCATCCAGCATCTGTGCACGCTTACTTGCCTCCGAAAGTGCATCCTCATAAAAGTCTGCCGGAATCTGCCAGATTGCAATGATAAATACAACCACACTTGCCAGCATCAATACCAGATAGATCAGAAACGGCACCACTTCTCCGTTGACCGCACACATGATCATGCCTTTGTACCAGCCTAACACCGGAATCATACGGCTCCAATGAGCCGATAACGTCATATTTTCCGTCTTAAGAATATCTCCCGTTGAAAAATATACTGCTGCAAGCCCAACAGCTACCGCAAGTGCAATCACCAGAATAAATGGGATCACATACTTTTTCAGCCTCTCATGTGTGGAGCAGACCGTGTAAGTAAGCACAACCATCAGTCTTTGGAACACAAGAAGTAAGATCCAGCCCACAAAGATTGCAACAATCGCAGAAGCACCAAGTCCCATATTAAGCACAAGATTCGGAATCTGGAAAACCAGATACACCGAAGCAAATACCGTCGCAATCATCTGAAAACTCAAACGGAACATGAGCACCGACTGCGGTTTGAGTGGCGCAGTAAACAGAAGGTTTACATCTGCCATCTGAAAAATTTCGGTTCCGTTTTTCGATCCTGTGTACATGCCCCACAACAGGACCACAAGAAACAGTAATAGTACCACACTCTCAACATGTGTCTTTACAAGGGCAATATCCTGCGGACTCATCGGTTGATCGGTCTCTTCCGTATCTTCTTCCTCCACATCTTCCGATTCCTGCATCTCCGAGGCCTGTTCTACCGCCTGCTGATGATCCATCACGGAGCCTGCGATTCCACCGACCAGACCAAAGATCACACCGAATCCAATAATTGCCAGAAAGATCACCAAAAAGGTACTGCGAAACATCTTTTTTATGGTGTTTACAAAGGTATGCAGTGCATAATAACCCCATAATTTCATACCTTACACCTCTCTCTCCGCATCCGCACCTTCTGTGATCTCAAAGAAAATATCTTCCAGACTCTTATCGCTGCCCTGTAAATTCTGACGCTCGACAACTGAGGCAATCTTTCCCTGCTTCATAATATAAGTGGTATCCCAGAGTTCTTCGATACTGTCGATCATATGCGTGCTGACCAGTACCATACAGCCGCGTTCACGCAGTTCCTGGAACAGCAGCTTTAATTCTTTGATTGCATGCGGATCAAGACCAATCATCGGCTCGTCAAACAAGATCAGCTTCGGACGCGGAAGCAGTCCACAACAGATTGACAGCTTCTGTTGCATTCCTTTTGACAGCTCATCACCGAACTTTTTCTTTTTATCTGCCAGATCAAACCGCTGCAACAGCGCTTCTTTCTCTTCCTTATAATCCTTTAATTTATACGCACGCGCAATAAATTCGAGGTGCTCATCCACGGTCAGATTCGGATAAAGAGACGGAATCTCCGGCACATATCCCATAATTTTCTTTGCCTCAACAGATTTGTTGTTCAAACCGTTTACGCGAATCTGTCCCTCATATTTGAGAAATCCCATGATACATTTGATAATTGTGCTTTTTCCCGCTCCGTTTGGTCCAAGCAGTACACCAATCTCCCCATCCGGGATGGTCAGATTGATGTCATCGTTTGCACAAACTTTACGGTAACGTTTCGTTACATGTGATACTTCTAACATTGTTTTTCCCTTTCTATGTTCTTTACTGTTTTCACAATATCACACTCTGTTTTGGAAAAAAATCTTTGTTATCTTAAAAAAGCTTAACATTACCTTAATTTTTCATCGCCCGGTACTTCCATTTTCCCTGAAAATTTATATATCATTTTTCAATATATTTTTTTATGTACTCCCGATATCCCTCCTCCAATATGCGAAAATCGCAGCTATTGTCTGTCAAAATCTGCTTTCTATTTGTAATAACCATTTCATATATTTTATTTGCTTTCTTTTGAATTCTTTCAGCATTATTCACACAAAAACGATACTCTTTATTTAATAACATCCGATATTTTTCATCTTTTACATCCTTGATTATCAATTTTTCAATACATTCATCTGGAACTGGAACCATATAATTAAATCGTAAAGACCCCTTTACTTCCTCTTCATCTCCAGGTACACGAATCAGAATATTTGCCTCCTGCTTTTTACTAAAAGAAGATACTGACACATAATAATTTATACCATTAACTTCCATCACTGCTCCAAAAGCAAATTTATTACGATCTTTATATCTTATATTAGGCACTTTTGAAACTCCCCGTTTTTCTTTTTCATATCTTTGAAGAAACTGATTATACTCTTCGTCTATACGATAAAACTCCATATTTATCCCCCATTGTATAATAAAACAGGGAGATAAGAAACTTATCTCCCTGATAATTAACCGTTCGCATTTTAAGCTGCGAAGCACTTATAATTAAAGGTTCACATTCAAAGTAGTGAAGCACTTAAATTAAAGGTTTGCACTCAAAGTAGCAACGCACTTAAATTGAACAAATTTCTTTGTTCATATATATTATATGCAATTACTATAAAAAAATCAATCGAAATATAAATTTAAAAAGTGATTACATCAATAAGTTTTTCAATCGTTTTATTGATTGTTACACCTTCCCATCCAATATGCCATCCTTTTTCTGTAATGACATCTGTAATAATGTAAATTGCTGTGGCAGAACATTTCCTGTATTTGGCAATCGTGAAAAGTCCGACACCTTCCATTTCCACACAGTACGCTTCTTTAGAACGATAATGAACAATCTGTTCCCATGTCTCATGATATCCGGCATCCGTTGTCCAGTGTTTTCCCCTAAATAGTCCAATTCCATTTTCAGTTAATAACTGCACAGCTTCGTCCGTTAACGACTTCGATGATTCCAGAAAATTTAAATCCATTCCATACAATCCTGCAACCGCAGTGTCATTGTACGCACCATCTGTCACAACAATATCCCCGACTTTCAGATTTGGCTTAATCCCACCAGCCAGACCAACGTGAATAAATTCTTTTACTCCTCCGGCAACCAGATCCTCGACCTGTGTTGCAATACCAGCCGAACACATGGCACTTTTTATAAAACCAATTTCAGGATTATTTTTCAATACATATAAAGAACCACCTAATGGATATTTGTATTTCCCACATCTGCGTTCTAACATTGCATCATAAATATCATCTGCCAGTAAATATACTCTTTGAGGGATCTGCATAGAATCAATATCGAATCCTGCATTTTTCAGTTCTATTCTTACCAGTTCTTTTGGATTTGTCATCACACGTTCTCTTTGCTGTCTCAGTGATTTTTCCATAATCTCATATACCAGAACCACATTATTTTCCACTGTACACCGTCTATGCTCCGTCGTGAAATAGCCTCTTTTTTCATATAATTGACTTGCCGGCAACGATGCATCCAGAATCGCTTTTGTGTATTTTTTTGAAATCACCTCTTCCAGATAATCCATTATAAATGTTCCATATCCTTTGCCTTGATATTCTGGTTTCACATAAACCCTTGTAATATGATTTTCCCTATAGCAGCCTGTTCCTACACATATTCCATTAACGACCAGAACACCTGCCAAATCATCATTTATATCTTTGGAAATATGTTCCAGGCTATGTAATTCACAAAAAAAATTGACCACTTCCTGCGGATAATATTTAGGATACACATTTTTAACAGAACTTTGCACAATCTCAAAAATAGTCTTTGCATCTTTATCAGATGCCTTTACATAATTCATTTTCATTCTCCCTTAAAACAGATCCAGCATATTATCCAGATAAATTTCTTCCCGGACATGAAGCTGGTACTGTGGTTTTGTCATGTAATAAAGCAGGAATTCCAGAATCAGCGCACTGCCAAGTCCCCGCCCTTCGATCTTAAAATTCGAAAAGCCCATTGGCAGATATACATTTTGGATTGCATCAATACCGATAAATCCCGGATTTTGCATTGCTTTTGAAAAACGGTAGCCCTGATCAGAATCCGGCGCAGCGCAGTGATGCTCCTGGTTTTCTCCAAGGTTTTTACGACTGACAGTTTCATAGCAGACTTTCCGATCCGTACACCCAAACCAACAGCATTCGTTACACAAAAACTCCACCTTATCTTTCTCTGTCTGAGACAATGTCTCCCATCGATCAAAGGCTTTATTTAAGCGAAAATCAGGCACGACATAACGGAAATCCTCCCGTCGAATTTCATGTATTAGCTGTTCAAAATCTGTCAGAACTTTTGTGGTGGAAGAGACAAAATAAAGATGTGGACAGGTCTTTTTCAAATATTCCAGCAGCAGGTCCGAATGGACAATGACGCCGTTTTGCGTTCCTTTACTTTCTTCAAATAACGCGCAGAGAGCATTGCATTTCCGGTCAGAAAGATGCTCCTCTTTTAAAAGAGAGTTACTGAATGTCAGCCGCGCGGATATTCCATATTCCTGCATCAGCGCCAGAACTTCCTTGGGATCATCCTCTCCGAATCCGGCACGGCCTCCGCCCCAGATACAATCTGCCGGAGCTCCGTAAATGGAACCAATTTCACACCAGTCATAAAAGTATTCACGGTGCTCCCGGAAGATTGGAAGAAATTCGCGATACAGTTCATAAAATTCAAACAAGCCCGGAAGGTGATAATATGCTTTTCTCATGATTTCACCCTTTCATTTTCAGAAAAAGAAGCCATCCTCTCCTTCGAAAATGACTTCTGAAACATAACCTATTTATTATCAAAATTAACACTGCGGATGATGTTACGGTTGATGATCTGTGTGCCTTTTTTCGGTGTCTCGATCTTCACCCACTGCGCATCCGCATCCATCAGTTTTCCCTTGATGCCACCCACATCATTAAATAAACTTACCACACAATCTTTTCCTATATAAGCATCTAAAATTGAACCACTCATAATTTCACATTCCTTTCCATTCTCTGTTACAATAAACGAATTCTCATCCTGAACTGCCAACATATTGAGGGTATTTACCATATTTAAATTATTGACAGCTGTCATTATTGTTACTGCATCCATACCTTCATCACCTCATAGATATCAGTGTAACATTCCTTCTACATACTTGCAATTGCTTCACCAAACTTTGCCCTGACAAGTTTAATCCAATAACGTTTTCCAGCTTTTACTTTCATAAGCTTCAAAACACATCCGGATCTGCTCCTTTGTCACTTTTTCTACCGCAAGATTTTCCGGAAGTTCCTCTTTCGTAAAATATTTGATTTCTGTCGTTTCAATGTTTTCCTGAAAACCACCACCAATGACATTACATTGTACAAAGATTTTCACGACACCATATGGCAGATTACACTTGTTATGCTTTCGCCAGTCCTGTACTGCAATGACCTGATCTGCTTTTACTTCAAGTCCCGCCTCCTCCTTCGTTTCTTTTTCAATATTGGATGCAATGGACTGATCGACGTCACACCAGCCTCCCGGCAATGCCCATGTTCCATTTTTCTCATGCACAAGCAGAATTTTTCCATCTTGAAAAATAACTGCCCGGGTGTCCACCTTCGGTGTCTGATAGCCATCCTCATTGCAAAAATGCATTTTTACAATCTCTACTGGTATATCTGTGTTGATAGCAACCATTTGTGCCGCTATATCACGCAATTCCTCATAACGCTCCAAATCATATTCATTTTTTCCATAAGCAAGTCCTGCCTGCGCAATACTCTGTACGCGCATTGCAAGATCCATCCACGAATTCATGATCTACTTCTCCCTTTTTCCCGCTCCGACAACGGCACTTCATTTTTCATGTAAGTGTCCCACACATGTATCCGGTCCTGCTCATCCAGCTTTCGCAGTACCTTTGCGGGAATGCCTGCCACGATGCAGTCATCCGGCACATCACGGTTTACAACCGCTCCTGCCGCAACGATACAGTTTTTCCCGATGGTCACTCCGCCACAGATTGTTGCACTCGAACAGATCCAGCTTCCGCTTCCGATGTGGATCGGCTTTGCATACTCAAGGTCATGGAAACCGTCCGGATACTGCTGCGGCAAGCGCTCATCAGAGAGGAACGGATGGCACGGTGTTGCAATCGTCACGTTTGCGCCTACCCACACACCGTCTTCAAGCGTAATCGGGGCACAATCCAGAAACGTGCATTTATAGTTGACAAAACATCCTTTTCCAAAGTGTATATTGACACCATATTCACAGTAAAACGGTGAAAAAATCGCTGCCCCGCCATCCTTTGCGGACGGAATCAGTTTTTCCAGCAGACGCTGCTTTCTTTTCTTCATCCACAGCGGTGTACGGTTGAATTTATCACAGGTTTCCATCCCAAACGAATGGTATTTTTCCAGATCTTTGCTGTCAGCATTGTAGAGTCTGCCGGCTTTCATTCTTTCCCAGTTATTCATGTCTGTTTCCCCTTTTTTTCTGATCGCGTGCCTTATTCTTCTTTCTCCAGAAATGTCTGCACATTTTCTTTTGTAACCTTCTGATATGCACAGTAAATATATTTGTAATTTTTATACGGATTTGGATTATTCTCATCCTCTGTCACAACTGAAAATGCAAGATTTGCCATTGTCGTTGCCTGCCCTTCTTTGTCGTTGTATACGGTTGCTGCAAGTGTTCCGGCCTGTACTGCTTCAAGCCCCTCTTTTGTCCCGTCAATCCCGAAAAATACCGGCCAGTTTGACTCCGTATAACCGAGCTTTTCATAGGCATCCATTGCACCGAGTGCCATCGCATCATTATTGGCAATCACAACTTCGATCCTGTTTTTATATTGTCCGATCAGCTGCATCATACGGTTCTGTGCCTGTGCACGGTTCCAGTTTGCAATCTGATAGCTCAGCTTTTCCAGTTCAATTCCCTGTTCTTTCAGACTCTCCACAACACTTTCGGTTCTTATAATGGCATCCTGATGCCCCATTTCCCCCTCAAGAATCACATACTGGATCTTACCATCATGATTACGGTCCACATCCGGATGTTCTTTGATATAATCCGCTGCAAGCTGTCCCTGCATCTGTCCGGACTGTTTTGCTTTTGCTCCGACATAATATAACTGATCCCACTGCATCAGATCTTCTTCCACAGGTTCCCGATTAAAAAATATAATGGGGATATCGTGCTCCTGTGCAGCTGTAATAATCTGCGACGGGTCCGTCCGGTCTGCCAGATTGACGCACAAAATATCACAGCCATTATCGATCATTTCCTGCACCTGATCATCCTGCGTTCTCTGCGAATTTGCTGCATCCATGATGGTCAGACTGATATCATATCCCTTTTTTTCAAGTGTCCGGCATTCACTTTTAAAAGTTTCCAGAAGTTCCCCCAGAAAAGTATCTCTCTGGTCATAACATGCGACACCGATATAAATCTGTTTTGGTGTTTCCTTTTTTTCGTTTCCACATGCACCATACAAGAGAATTCCAATTAAACATATTAATGCCATGATATTTTTTATTTTTCTTTTATCCATGATAACCCCTGATTTTACCGGCTGATTGTGAACAGTAAATTCCGGTTCTCCTCCAGAAAAAGATTCTCCCGTGTAAGAACCGTATATGCGATCTGCCGGTCTTTCATTTTATAAAAATAACTGTGCAGTTTTTTGGTAAGCTCTGCTACACTTTCATAGCCTGCATCGAACTCATCCGGAACAACCAGACACTGTGCCCATCCTGCATCCAGATAATAAACCGCTTCCGTCGAGTTTCCAATGCCATAGAGCACAGCTCCGTACAGGTCATTATCCTTTGCTGCCTCCCCTGCTTCCACAAAACTCGCATTATCCAAAGCTATCACGATATCAACTTTTCGCTGTGTCTGCAAATCAGTTTCTTCTCCCGAATTATTTTCTTTTGACACAGACCATAAAATTTCCGCTCCACTCCCTTTTAATGTATCACAGATTCCCATCTTTCTTTTTATTATTGCTTCCGAAGCGGCATATTGCGAATAGATTCCTATTTTTTTCCCTTTCAGATTTCCACTGTAATTTTCCAGAAGTTTTTTAGCAAGATCTGCGCCCATATTGTAGTGATCCGGTTCTATTGTCGGCAGTCCTGACTGCCCTTCCGTAAGCGTATCCCCCACGATCATTATGGGGACACTTTTTTTCATCTGTTTCAGTTTCTGCTGCTCATCCCAGTTGGCAATCGGTTTTACAATCACAGCATCTGCCCCTTTTACAATTTCCTGATTAATAATCTCAATCTCATCATTGGCGGTCTCCATATTGTCCTTGCTGATGATCACAATATCTGCGTCATATTCCCGTGCCGCCATTTTCAGTCCGTATTTAAACGCTGACCACTGGCTCTCATCCACATCCGGTATAATCACCGCAATCTTTTCCGGATCACGACCGTTTTTGTTATAGATGATAAATCCGAGAACCAGGATCACGAGAATTCCCAGTATTGCCTCTGTTATCATAAATGATCTTTTTCCATGTTTCATTTTAAGACTCCTCCGGCATATGGTGTTCCTCAAATTTCTTACGATTTTCCTCACTGTAAACAACCTCAGGGATGATAACGGTCACTGTCGTTCCCTCATCCAGTTCACTTTCTATCTGAAGTCCGTATTGTTCTCCAAACAATAGCCGGAGCCGGTTATTTACATTTACAAGCCCGACTCCGGATCCCTTTTTATGTACACGGTTTGTATCCTTTAATAACAGGTCAATCTCCTCTTCCGGAATCCCCATTCCATTATCCGATACCTGCATAAAGATATTTTCTTGTTCTTTCCATCCGCGAATGAGGATTTTCCCGCAGTCATCCATCTCCCTTACGCCGTAATTGATTGCATTTTCGAGTATTGGCTGAAGGACAAGTTTCACGATACAATCATCAAGAATGTCCGGACTGATATCAAATACAACATCAAATTTGTTTTTATACCGCACTTTTTGTATATTAACATAACTTTGCGCGTGCTGCAGTTCATCCCTTATGCGGATAACCGTATGTCCTTTTGAAAGGCTGATCCGGAAAAGTTTTGCCAGCTGCGTGATCATAAAGGCAGCTTCCTCATTTTTACCGCTCTCTATCATCCAGGTGATGGAGTCTAATGTATTGTATAAAAAATGCGGGTTGATTTGGCTTTGCAGCACATCAAATTCGCTTTTTCTTCTTTCATTCTGTTCCCATATGACTTTTTTCATCAGTTCGGAATTCTGCCGGTAGGATTCCTGAATGGATTGTCCCAGATGCCGGATCTCTGTTGAGCCTCCGATTGCAATCTTTTCTTCTTTTCCTTCCTGATATTCACGCACCGAGTGATCCAGTTTCATAATCGGCCGCGATATCCGCACGGAAATGATGCGGTTTACAAATACAAGCATCATTGCCATAAGCAGTAAAATAAGCAGGACAAACTGCTTTACATCGGCCATCTTATTTGTGAATATTTCATACGGCATAACACAGACCAGGCGCCATCCCGTATAACTGATCGGACTTATCATAACTTTTCTGTGATTTTTTTCCAAATATTCATCGTAAGTTTTTTCTTTGGACGAAGCTGCTTTTACGCTGCTTTCTGTATCCATGCCATTGTCAATTCTTGCCTGATGCGGATGATAAATAATATTTCCCTCACCATCACACAGATAAAAATACTGTCCTTTTCCTGACGTATTGATCCGTTCCATCATACGTGAAATCCCGGAATAGTCCATATCCACAAGCAGCACCCCCAACTGTGTACCTGTCCCATTCGTAAGTTCCACGACACGGCTGGAAGAAATCACCCAGTAATACCGACAGGTACCGTCATCAAATAAATTCTGGACATGGGGTGTGGAAAAATGGATATTCTCCATACGTGTTTTTGCCTGCATAAACCATCCCTGTCTGGTCACATCCGGTTCTTCTTTCTGGGCAACAACCGGCTCTGCTGCCATAAGGCTTCCGTAGCCATTATATATAGCAATGCTCCTTAAGTTCTCTTTATTTGCCTCATATAAAAGATTTAACCCTTTGTGGATGGAATCGTTCTGTTCCCGGATATCGTTTTCCTTTATAACATCATAATATGCAGCATCCGATACCTGTCTCATATTCACAAGATAATTTTCTATGGAATCCACCGTCTGATCCATAATCTTTCGGTTATTATCCACAATATTCTGCTGTGTGATACCCGAAAATCTCCAATATACCATCACGCCCATACAGACCATAATTAAGGTTGATATTACGGAAAATGCAACCATGATGGTTGACTGGATATCTCCCGGTTTATTTTTCATTTTTTTCATATGCTGTCCTGTATTTTGAAGGGGATACCCCAAACTGTCTTTTAAACACATAACTGAAGTAATTTGGATCGGAATATCCCACACTCTTTGCAATCATATAACTTTTTTCCGCGGTTTCAACAAGCATGCGTGCCGCCTTATCCATACGGTATTCCGTCAGGTATCCGACAAAAGAATTCCCTGTTTCTTTTTTGAACATGCTTGAAAAATAAGAATTTGACACGCCCAGTTCTTTACAGATATCGTCAAGCCCTAAATCTTCCTGCTGATAATTGTCGTGCACATATTCTTTTGCCCTCCCGATCAGGGATTTCTTGGAATGATACCGGGCATCTGCCATGTCATCATGCAGCATACAGCAGAATTTTAAAAGCCATTTCTGCAAAACCTGCGGTTCTAAATTACACAGTTCATTATACAAAGAACCGATACCTCCCGGTATTTTTGTGGTATCCATTTCATTGTTGACCATAAAATGATACAGTTCGCCAATGAGTTCCATAACTGCCACATGATATTTTTCCAATGATTTCAGGTCAAGGAAATTATGCTGCATGTAGACTTCTATGGCATTTGCAATATCTTCATTTTCTCCAAGGCAGATCTTTTTGAACACATTGGACAGTTCTGTTTTCTCTCCGGCATCCCTTTGGATTTTTCTCTGTGGAACAATCTCTTTTAAATTTATCGCCCGGTTGCTTCCATATAAAACACGATAGGAAACCGCTTCTCTGGCACTTTGATAGGATGCTGCAATCTTTGCAATGTGCCCGCATACCTGACCGATCCCTATGGTTACTTTTGCCCCCATAATATGATGGATATATTTACAGAAACGGTCACAGGCATCCGTCAGTTCTGAAATTTCTTCCTCACTTTTTAACTGCATAATCATAATGGTATCCCCAAGATAGCGAAAACGTTTCGCGTTCCATTTTTCCCCGAGGTTCTCACCTGCCTGCCGGTCTACCGATACCGAAAGCAGCCGTATATCCATGCCCTCCGGAACCTGGCTTGCCGATGTGTGTATGATCAGGCAGCAATACCACGGGCCTGTAAAAGCAATCTGGTAATCCTTAAAATAATGCGGCATCTCCTCTTCCGGAATACGTCCTTCAATAAGCGTTGTATACAAATTTGCCTGCAGCATCGGAAGGGAATCCGCATAATATTTTTTCAAAAGATCCGTATTTCTTTTTTCACTGATCTCATAGTCCAGTTTCTCTTTCAGACGCTTAAACACTTCTGTTATTTCAACAGCATTGAGCGGCTTTAAAATATATTCCTCGATTTCAAGATGCACGGCTTCTTTTGCATATTCAAAATCATCAAATCCGGTAAAAAGCAGAATTTTTGTCGCCGGATACTTTGCTTTTATATGCGCACACAATTCCAGTCCGTCCATATACGGCATCCGGATGTCCGTCATAACAACATCCGGCTGCATTTCTTCAAGCATGTCCATTGCTTTAAATCCGTTGTTTGCATGCCCGGTAACCTGAAAACCGAGTTCCTCCCATTTAACTTTTTTAACGATGGCTTCAATGACTTCTTCTTCATCATCCACCAGCAATAATGTATACATACCCTCTTCCCCCATGTTATTTTATTTATTATAGCAATTTGTCCAGATAAAGTAAAACCTTTCCAACATAAAACAGAGATGCCCTGCATGTTTCATGCATCACCGGCATCCCTGCTTTTTCATTATAGAGGAGAGTATATGTTTTATTTTTTCTGAACGTATTTCAGACAATCCAGTGTTACTGCAACAAGGATGATAATACCTGAGAATACGAACTGGAGGTTGGTATCAATACCCAGTATTGTAAGGGAGTAAGTTAATGCGGTAAAGATACATACACCGGTAACAACACCGGAAATCTTACCAATACCACCGGTAAATGATACACCACCGACAACGCAGGCTGCAATGGCATCCATATCCCAGCCCTGTCCATAAGCGGCAGAACCGGATCCTACCATTCGGGTACATTCAAGCCAGGAACCAAATCCGTAAAGGATACCTGCCATAATAAATGCACCAAGTGTTACTGCAAAGACAGAAATTCCTGAAACAGCTGCTGCCTCCGGATTTCCTCCGACTGCATAAAGATTCTTACCAAAGGTTGTTTTGTTCCAGATAAACCATACAATAATGATTGCTGCAACTGCCCAGAGAATGATGGTCGGGAAACCATTGACTTTTGGAATTACCATATTCGGAATGGTCGGCTCGATCGCTCCGAAGGAAACACCTTTTGTCGCATAGGTTACCAGTCCAAAAATGACAAGCATGTTTGCCATGGTCGATATAAACGGATGCATCTTGAATTTCGCTGTAAAAAATCCGGCTATACTGGTAAAGAACGTACATAATACAATACATGCTACCAGTGCAAGAACGACTCTTGCCGGTGTCGGTACTTTCGTAAAATCAAAGATGTGTCCGAACACACCACCTGTATTCACACCCTGATGCATGATAATGGTTGCAGTTGTCATTCCCATACCAACCATTCGTCCAACGGAAAGATCCGTTCCGGTAAGAAGGATCAGGCCTGCAACTCCAAGTGCTAAAAACATTCTAGGCGATGCCTGCTGGAGAATATTTAAGATATTGTTATAGGTAAGCAGCGGCGTTCCTTTTTTGATTGGAGTTATGATACATAACGCAACAAAAATAAGAATAATCGCGATGTAGAGTCCATTCTGTAAAAGGAATGTTCTCCGGTTAAATGTATACTTATAATTTTCCCATTTCTGTGCCTGATTTTCTGCAAATGTGAATTTGGACAACCGGAGCAGATCGATCAGATGATACTTGTAACTGTACGCATCATGCTTGCGGTCTTTAATTCTCTGGTACTCTTTTTCCAGTTCGATCTTTTCATTGGAAACACGGTTCTTATGTACATAATTTTCTTCTTTGATCTCTGCGGAAGCAGAAGTCTTCGCCAGTGTCTCTTTGTGTTCTTTTTCAATTTTTGCAAGTCTCTGCTGATGTTCCTGCAGTGCCTGTTCTTTTTCTGCCTGACAGCTTTCCCTGACCGCATTATAGTAAAGTTTATCAAAATTGTTTTTAAGATAATTTTCCGCTTTCTCAATCAATTTTGTAATCTGGTCTTTGTTTCGTGCCTCTACCGATTTTGCCTGTTCCAGTTCCTTCTGGCAGGCTGCAATCTCAGAATCTTTTTCCCCTTTGGAAAGCGTTTTATCCCTTTTTACATTTTCAATCATGCTCTGGTACGCAATCACTTTTGCTGTACCATCTTTTCTGAGCTCATCAATCTGCTTTTGTATTTTTCCGACATATTCATCAATTGGCTGACGCAGTGCTTTTTCCTGCTCAGCTGTAAGAATCTTACTATTCGCCATATCTGTCCCCCCTGCCTATAAATATTTCGCGCTGAGGCGAAGTAATTCTTCCTGATTTGTTTCCTTTGTATTGACTATGCCCGCAAGCCGCCCATTTGACATGACACCAATCCGGTTTGTAATACCAAGGATTTCCGGCATTTCAGAAGAAACCACAATAATGGTCTTTCCCTGCTTTGCCATCTGTATGATCAGGTCATAGATTTCATATTTTGCACCGACATCAATTCCTCTTGTCGGTTCATCCATCATAAATACCTTCGGTCCGCGCTCCAGCCACTTTCCAAAAATAACCTTCTGCTGGTTTCCACCGGAAAGACTTGAGATCATATCGTTTGGTCCCAGACATTTGGTATGCATGACTTTAATTTCATTCGCGGTAGCCTTTGTCATTTTCGGCTCAGAAAGTGCCGCACCTTTTTTATATGCATTAAGATTTGCAATGGTTGTGTTAAACGTCAGATTTCCTTTCATGAATAATCCATTTGCCTTTCGTTCCTCTGTAATAAGCGCGAATCCATAATCCATCGCCTCTTTTGCACAGCTGAAGTTCATAAGCTTATGGTTCAGATAAACACGGCCTGCGGCTCTTGTACGGATGCCAAATATCGTTTCGAGTAACTCTGTTCGCCCGGCTCCCACAAGACCATATAAGCCAAAAATCTCTCCTTCACGGACATCAAATGTGACATCCTGTAAATACGGCTCATATTTTGTGGACAAATGCTGGATTGATAAAATTACATCTTTCGGCTGATTATCTACCGGTGGGAAACGATTTTCCAGCACACGACCTACCATTGCGGTGATCAGTTCATTCATATTTGTTTCTTTTGCACTTTTTGTCATGACCAGATTTCCATCTCGGAGTACGGAAATATCATCACAGATCTCAAATATTTCATCCATTTTATGGGAAATATAAATAAGAGAGATGCCCTGGTCACGAAGCATCCTCATCATATCAAAAAGTTTATCAACTTCCTGTACGGTAAGTGATGATGTCGGCTCATCCAATACGATTACTTTCGAATTGTATGAGATTGCTTTTGCGATTTCACACATCTGCCGCTGGGAAACCGACATATTTCTCATCGGCTGCTCCAGATTGACCGTCATTCCCAGTTTCCGGAATAATTCTGAGGCTTCATTTTTCATTCTTCCCTCATCGATCATTCCAAGGGAATTTACCGGATACCTGCCCAGAAAGAGATTATCCACAACATTTCTCTCCAGACACTGGTTTAACTCCTGATGCACCATTGCAATACCATTTTCCAGTGCATCTTTCGGACCGGAAAAATTCACTTCTTTTCCGTCAAGGTATATATTTCCTTCGTCTTTCTGATAAGTTCCAAAAAGACATTTCATCATTGTTGACTTACCGGCGCCATTTTCTCCCATAAGCCCCATAACCGTTCCTTTTCTCACATCAAGATTGATGTGGTCGAGTACTCTGTTGCGGCCAAATGATTTACTCATGCCACGTATCGATAAGATGATATCTTTGCTCTTATCTTCCATACTATCCGCTCCTATACTTTCTATCCTTTTGTTTTCGGGGAGAGAACAAGTACTTCTCTCCCCGAAGTTAAGTTGTTTTTACTGATTTAAAAGAGCTGTGTAAGAAGCTGCATTGTCTGTTTTAACCATGTTGATGGCAAAAGCATCGTACTGTCCCGGATTACCCAGACGGTTTGTGATATTAGACTCGGTCTGTCCGTCACCGCCAATGTACTCAACATCCAGATTTAAAAGATCATCATACTTCTGTAACAGTGGCTGATAGGTAGAACTTAAGAAGTTATCAGAAGCATTGTAAATATTCAGCCATACCTTCTTTGTCGGATGAGCGGATGCATCTAACTGCTTGGATACCGGCTCCCATACAACGGTAGAATCTGTAAAATCTTTGTAGTTGTCAACAGTAACTGCTACATTCAGGGAATAGTAAGATCTCTCATCTTCCTTGTATACATAAACGTCATCGCCTAATACGTTTCCTGCATCATCTGGTGTTCCGATACCAGTGTCAACATCCACACCATCCAGTGCATTTCTAAGAACACGCAGTGTCAGGTATGCCTGTACGTCTGCATGCTGGCTGATTGTTCCACCGTAGCCTTCTGCAATTGCTGCAACTGCATCGCTGTTTGCATCATATCCGAAAGTCGGTACACCGTTGTCCTTTGACCATGCATTGAACATTGACATTCCCATTCCATCATTATTAGATACAACGATATCAATGGAATCTCCGAAAGAAGATGACCATGTACCAATCGCATTACCTGCTGTTGCTGCATCCCATGTAGCACCTGCTGAGTTTTTCATTTCCTGGGAGGCAAGTTCACGGATCACATAGGTTTTTCCACCTACTTCAATGCTTCCGTCCTGAACCTGTGATGCTTTTCCATCGGTATTGGTTCCTGCCGGTGCACTGTCTGCCTCGCCGTTTTTATCCACTGCTGTTCCAAGTGCTTTTCTGACACCTCTTGTACGGGCGATGGAATCATTGTGACCGATATCACCGATTGCTAAAACATAACCGATAACCCCATCTCCGTTACGATCAATCTTGTCAATATTTTTCTCAATGTACTCTTTTACCATGGTACCCTGAAGTTCTGCACCCTGATTTGCATCAAACCCTACATAATAGGTATCTTTGTTAAAATTAAGTGCTGTCATATCAAGCTCTCCAGTAGAACTATTTGACGGTTGGCGGTTAAACCATACTAAAGGTTTATCCTTATTTGCAACAGTTGAGGCAGAAGTGCCTCCTCCTGTATTACCTGTCTGTGTGCCACCGTTGTTTCCCCCATCGGCTCCGCATGCTGCGGTTGAAAGTGCAAGTACCGCCATCATCATAATTGCAACAATTTTTTTCTTCATAAAAATGTCCCCCTTCTTGTTTTGTTTGTAATGCTAGTATAAGAGAATTTTAGCTCATAAACTATAGAATATTTTTTGATTCACATTAAAAATTTTATTATTTTGTCCGTTATTTGTTCAATTTTTTATATTATTTTGTCTTTTTTTCGTCATTTGCACTATATACAACTAAAAAAGAAGCCACTTTCTTTTACAAAAATGACTTCTTAAAATCAAATCTTTTATGCAGACCAGTTGTTATCGTTCCAGAACCACATGCCACGCCTCACACAACCTATCAAACGACCATGCAGCATTGGCGGGACTTGTGGATGGAAGCACCGTCGCTTCGATCCCCGTGACCGGAAACTGGTATCTTTTATAAAGCTGCCCTGCCTTGTTTCCGTTTGCGTAAATCTGTGTCACGTTCGTTTTTTCCAGAATCATACCAATGTCCGTTGGCTGTACATTTTTAATACTGCTGTCGCTTGAGCCTTTGATGTCACAGCTTTGGATCACATCCCACAGGGCAATCCGGTGGGCAAGCAGCATGGCTTTTTTCTCCTCAATTGTGTCCGGAACCGGCTCCTTTAAAAGTGTTGCAAGCACTTTCCAGAAACGGTTCTGTTTGTGCCCGTAATAAAAATTGTTTTCTCTTGATTTGACGGACGGCAGAGTTCCTAATATGAGGATTTCGGAATCTTTGTCGTATACCGGTTCAAACGAGTGGACAATGTGTTCATACTCCATGGCAGTCTCCTTCTAAATATGAAATCACTTCGAAAAGACTCGGTAACACCACTTCCGCTTTTTCCTGCATCTCCGCTGTTTCCGGCAGCAGATCCGGCACCATGATCGGGTGCAGTTTTCCCGCATGAGCCGCACGGATTCCGTTGTAGGAGTCCTCGATGGCATACGCATGCTCCGGATTCACCCCGAGTGTTTCGCAGGCTTTTAAGAAAATATCCGGTGCCGGTTTGCTGCGCTCCACCATATCTCCGCAGATCACCTGATCAAAAAAATCCAAAATTCCGGCATCCCTCAGTTGGTTGGTCACTGTCTGCCTCCGTGTAGAAGATGCCAGTGCAATTTTTTTCCCTTCTTCTTTTAAAAAGGTAAGCAGCTCCACAACACCCGGTTTCATCGGAAGCCTGCCTCCATCATATCTGCTGTGGTAGATGGCAGAAGACTCTTTTGCATAAGTATCATAAGGGAACTCGGCTCCGTAGGTTTCCAACATAATCTCCCGTGTCCGTTTCATCGTCGTCCCCGTACAGGAAAGCACCGCCTGTTCGATATCCGGGATCTGGTACTTCTCTGCAAGCTCTTTCCAGCACTGCATGACTGCCCGCTCGGAATCAAAAATTACACCGTCCATATCAAACACAACGGCATCATAATCTATATTGTTTCTCATATGAAGTCCTTTCTGTCTCCTTTGACGTTTTTATTTTAGCATGACATAATACATCTAACAATAAAAAGTAAAATGCTTTACGAAGATGGCACCATCATCTTTTCCAATACAGCGGCAGCGCTCAGTGAAGTGGAAGTCGGCAGGCTTTTTGACCGATTCTATACCGTGGAAAATGCCAAAAATGCGACCGGGCTTGGCCTTTCCATTGCGCGGACGCTGGTGGAGCAGATGCACGGGCAGATGAATGCGGCTTATGAAGCGGGGCGGCTTGTCATCCGGATGCAGATTTAAATTGTTTTTCGTTTCATAAGATAAAATGTCACATCCGCCTCCGGATCAGTAAGTGGTATATTGATCCGATATGGATGTCCGGTCATCTTCAATTGTCCATAATCCGTTGTAAAACACGGCAGGGAAGATGCTTCTACCAGCTCGTCAAACACCTCTTCATCCGTCTGTACCAGAAACTTTGATGCGGGCATTTTCTCACGGCACAGCGTATCCCAGAATCCAAGCTCTGAGCGCAGCAGAAAATTAAACCCATTGATATCCGCAAAGGTCAGTGTCTTTTCACTTGCCAGCTTATGATCCCGCGACACGCATACATACAGATGCTCCCGCATAAACACCTCTGCTTTTTCCCCTTCCACCGGAAACGGAAGCACCGCAAGGTCACAGGCATGCTGCTTCCACGCTGCCAACACTTCCTCATTCTGACAGATGGTTGACTGGATCGTCCGGTCCGGATACGTCGCATTTAACTTCCGTAGCAGTTCCCACACCGGAGCCGGTGCACAGGAACAGAGGACGATCGTCCTTCTTCTCTGATCAAAGGTACGCACCGCTTCCACTGTCTGATTTGCATTCTGCAACAGCTTTTGTCCATACTCTACCGCCGTCTTTCCGGTTTCATTCAATTCAATTTTGTTTTTCCCGCGGAGAAATAACGGCACCCCGAAACTTTTCTCCAGATGCTGCATGGAACGGGTAATCGATGGTGTTGATACGTGAAATTGATCTGCCACTTTCGATAGCGTCCCAAGTTCTGCAAATGCAACAAGCTGACATAACTCATATAAATCCAGCATTGCGCGCCTCCTTTTACGTTTCATTTTTTGAAACATAGTTTGCGATATCTATAGTGTACTTCTTCACAAATCTGTTGTAAAGTCATAATCAGAAAGCGAACCTGCATTGCAAAAATATTACGGTTCACAAGTTACCCTGCGGACAGTAACAACTGACACACAAACAATTACTTAAACTTTTCAAATATGAAAAACAAGGAGGAACAAAACATGGAATATGTTACCTTAAACAACGGAATCAAAATGCCAAAACTCGGATACGGTGTTTACCAGACACCACCGGAGGACACCAAGCGCTGCGTACTCGATGCCATTGAGATCGGCTACCGCAGCATCGACACTGCACAAGCGTATTACAACGAGGAAGGCGTAGGTTCCGCACTCGCTTCCTGCGGTCTGCCGCGTGAAGAATTTTTCCTGACCACCAAAGTATGGATCACCAATGCCGGCTATGAAAAAGCAAAAGCATCCATTCAGGAATCCATGGAAAAATTGCAGACTGACTATCTGGATCTGCTGCTCATCCATCAGCCATTTGGCGATTATTACGGCACATACCGCGCAATGGAAGAACTGTATGAAGCCGGAAAACTGCGCGCCATCGGTGTATCCAATTTTGGTCCGGACCGCTATCTGGATATCCAGCATTTTGCAACCGTAAAGCCTGCGGTAAACCAGATCGAGACACATGTATTCCAGCAACAGAAAGTTGCCAGAGAATATTTACAGAAATACAACTGCCAGCCGGAATCCTGGGGACCATTCGCCGAGGGACGAAACGATATGTTCACCAACCCAGTCCTTACAAAAATCGGTAAAAAATATGGAAAAACTGCCGCACAGACAGCTCTCCGCTTCCTGATGCAGAGTGATGTGGTTGTCATTCCAAAGTCCGTCCACAAAGACCGGATGCAGCAGAACTTTGATATTTTTGACTTTACACTGACACCGGAAGATATGGCAGCAATCGAAGCGCTTGACAGCAAAGAAAGCCTGTTCTTCTCCCACTACGATCCAAAAACCGTAGAGTGGTTCATGTCGATCTTATAATCAGTTCTACAGTTTAATTGATGTAAAGAAAAAAGTTCCCATACTCACACCCGAGTATGGGAACTGATATTTTACAGATTTCTGTTAATCAGATTATCAATAAATCCAATAGATACATCTTTCATCTTTAATGCATTTACTCCTAATACTAAGAATAAGCAGGTTCTGAAAATGTCAATCAGATTTGTAATCAAATCAATCACCTGACTTACCTTATCATAACTGAACATTCCGTCAAACAGATATACCATGGAAGCAATCCATGAAAGAACATCCGGAATCAACCCAATTACTGTAACTGCAAATGAAAACAGTATTAAAATAGCAACTGCCTTAATTGCCACACGCTTAAGCCACCCATCTTTCTCTGCGATCAAAGCATATCCTCCCAGCAGAAGTACCGGAACATATCCTCCAAATATTGCTGCAAAATAGATTGCTGCCGCAAATAATCCAACGGTAATACCGAACTTTGTCTTCGGCATCGGAGCTGCCTGCGGTGCGTATACTGCCTGCTGCTGTGCCATATTCGGATTTGGTGCCACTGGTGCGCCAACCGGCTTGCCACATGCCACACAGAATTTTGTTCCTACCGGCATCTTTGCTCCACAACTTGCGCAGAACACTTCGGTCTTATTGTTTGTGTTGTCCATAATTTTTCTCCTTTTCGTTTTCTAAACATTCGTTCTACACAAGTGTATCATTTGTCTCCTGCCACGTCAATTTCGAATTGCTTTTAACATATCAAGCAATCCCTGTTCCTTCATAATTGCAATTCCCTGTCCTTCATCACCGAGTACAAGCAAATTATCTCCCGGTTTGATGTCAAAGATTTTTCTCGCCTTGGCAGGGATCACAATCTGCCCCTTATCACCAACTTTTACCATGCCAAATACATGCTTTCCCTTCGGTGGCACTCCCAGCCCAAGTGATTTTTCTTTATCATAACTAATGAGATCATCCACCGTGACGCCAAACACATCTGCAAGCTTTTTGCATTTTTCAATATCCGGCAACGACTCTCCGGTCTCATATTTGGATAACGTCTGCCGGGATACATTGATCTGCTCCGCCAATTCATCCTGCGACATATGATGTAATTTTCGAAGTTCGGTTAAATTATCTGCAAACATCCTTCTTCTTTCCTCCCATTCCACAGATCAGCCACCGCAGCACCGGAATATGGCTGATGATTGCATGTGCCAGATATGATCCAGCAAAACCGGCAACTGCTACACATAAGTATACCATAGGAACCGGAAGATTTTTTGCATACATGGTCAGATAATATGATGCCATTGCAATAAACAAATAATGAAACAAATACAATCCCCATGATTTTTTACCCATCCACTCCGTAAACGCATTGGAAAAATCTCCCCATTTTTTCATAACAGCCAACACTGCGAGCACCGTAATCCATGCAAATACATTACACAAAGGTGTGTCCAAAACGGAATGTTCCGCATATGGCTTTCCCCAATAGATTACTGTAAACGCAAGCGCAAGCGCCAAAGCACATACCAGCAATAAAAGCCAGCATTTTTCCAGTCTCTCCATCATCTCATCATGCGAAAAGATAAAATATCCAAGGAAAAATCCCAATCCATAAATTCCAAAACGATATACCACAATCATCGGAGTGTTCAAAATCTGTGCAGCTCCCCAGACAACCAGTGCAAGCAAAATTACAAATGGCACAGTAGCTTTGCCACCCAATGCCCAAAGCTTATCTTTTTCTATCTTTCGTACCCATACCAGAATCACAGAAAACACCCACAGCATCTGAATATACCACAGCGGTCCAATACCACTGGCTGCCATGATCACAAACAGTACCGGTTTCGGAACATTTGCCATACTGTCCAATGCCCCACTCAAAAGCATATTGTAATATCCCAGTATCCACCAGAATACCAGCAATCCAAGTGTGGATGGCACGAAAAGTTTTCTTGTCCTGCTTTTCAGAAATGCTCCATGCGTCTGCCGTTCAAGCGCATATCTTGCACTCATTCCGGATACTACAAACAGTAAAAGCATGAACCACGGATAGACCAGATACTGATATGTATCCTGATACTGCACCCCGGAAAAAGGACCGATCACGCCAAATGTTTCAATTCCGTTAAACATATAGATCACATGATACAACACAACCAGAACTACCGTCATCCACCGGATATTATCAATGTATAACCTTCTCATATATTTCCCACCTTTTCTCTTATTTTTAACATTATTATAAAATGTGCAAAAAAAAAATCCACCAGGTATTCTTAACAATACCTGACAGATTTCGTTAAAAAAACGGGCATTTTTACATTCCACATTTCCTATCACAATTCGATGTAAACACAAACTCAAAACTGTCTTAAATATTTTACAAGCATATCAATCACTGCACTGCTTTCTGGAAAAAATGGTTCAAACACACTGAATGCATGTGTAAGTTTTTTATTTTTCGGGAAATCAACCAGCTCATGTTCTTTCCCCGCACGCTCCAATGCTTTTTCGAAATGAATCGTATAGCTTCTTAAATAATCATCGTGACTTGTTACAAGCCATGCCGGGGCAAGTGCCTCGATCAGCTCCGGATTTTCCGGATTCACATATTTGCCAAATGGAGTCTTCTTATAATTTTTCCCATACAGATACTTCGGAAGAAACATGCCAATCTTGTCAAATTTTGCAGTATAAAACATGCCACTGATCAATCCGAGGGCATTCACTTTCAGATCCGACGGACGGACGCCTGCTGCTTTTGCAATTTTCCGGTTATTCTGTATTGCATTCGTATAAGTAATCAGACAGGCTCCACCACTGTCGCCCACCATGTATACATGGGATAAATCGCCCCCATCTTCTGCTGCATGTTCTTTTACAAAATCCATCGCAGCAAATACATCCCGGAACTGGTCAAAAATCTTACAGTCCGGTACCAGCCGGTATTCTATACTGTATACGAGGAACCCTTTTTTGCAGAGCAATGCACAAAAGCCCCTGTTAAACTCTTTATTTCCAAGAAGCAGACCGCCTCCATGAACATTGATGACAATAGGAAGGACCTTTCCCCCCATAGATTCCGGGCGGTATACATCCAGACGATGTTCTTTGTCATCTGCTGCATACGCAATATTTTCGGTGCACTTTACCCCATCCGGTAATGGATACTTTTGCTCCCGCTCGACACATGATTTTTCAAAATCACTCCGCTGTTTATAAAATTGTTCGATGATAAAATTACGCATTGATACCTCTCATATCTCTACACTGATTGCAAATCGGCAAAATCTGCCGCTTTTATACTCCTGCTTCATTATATCATCTCTATTGTGTGATTGAAATCAATATTTCTCCGATATCTCCATTTACATCCAAAGGGCATTTTTACATATAGGTTTCCTCAAACTGTTTTACCGGAATCGGTTTAGAGAAATAATATCCCTGATAGACTCCACATCCCATCTGTGTCAGTTTATCCACCTGTTCCCTTGTCTCAACTCCTTCCGTGACAACAGAAAGTCCAAGCGTCCGGGTAAGTGATATGATCGTGTTTATAATAGACATGCTTCTTTCGAGACGATCCGGTCTGGTTGTCCGCAAAAAGCCCATATCTATTTTCAGCACATCCACATCCATATCCTTTAAGGTATTGAGCGAAGAATATCCGCTTCCGAAATCATCTATTTCCACCTCAAACCCATATTTTCTGAACCGTTCAACGATTTCAAGTTCACCGGCAGTTCCTGTCATGATTGCAGTTTCCGTAATCTCAAGTTTGAGTGTAGATGGAATGATTCCATATTTTTCTACAAGCTTTGTAATTGTTTCGTATACATTCATATAATAAAAATCTTTTGTAGAAATATTTACGGATATGTACAAATCACTCCGTCCGTCTTTCTGCCACTCAGCAAGCTTTTGCACTGCAAGCTCCCATACAAACATGTCCAGTCGATAGATCAGTCCTGTTTTTTCAAAAACTTCAATAAACTCACCTGGAAAAATCAATCCTCGTTTCGGATGCTGCCAACGGACAAGTGCCTCTGCCCCTAGCACTTTGCCTTCCGAAGTCAGCTGTGGCTGCAGATACATACAAAACTGTTTTTCAGCAAGCGCTTTATCAAAGTCACCCACAAGCTGCTTTTCCTCAATCGTATCGTTTAATAATGTCTCGCTGTAATAGGCAATTGATCTGTCATAATTTTCATTGAGTGTCTTTATCGCAAGATTGGCTTTGTCGCACATGACAGAAATATCTTCGTTTCGATCTGTAATCTCATAAACACCAACATATATATGTAGAAGATAAAGGTCATTGTTAATTGCACGTCCCATTGTCCGTATGGCATTCATAAAATCCTGCTCTTTAAATCTTGCTTTTGGAATACACGCCGCAAATTTATCACCACCGATTCTACCATAGACAATACCTTCTCCACATTGTTCTTTGAGAAGATCCGCTTCCATCTTCAGAACCTCGTTTCCTTTTTTAAAACCAAAGAGGTCATTGATCAATTTAAAGTCTTTGATATTCGAACTGAGAAGCAGCCAGTCTTCATCCGGGGTTGCTTTCAAAAGTTCAGCCGCTTTTACAGCAAAATAATTTTTATTATATAAGCCTGTAAGGCTGTCATGTGTTGCAAGATATCGTTCCTTTTCAAAAGCGAAATGTTTCTCTGTGTTATCAATAAGATTTAAGAAAAAGCCTATATATTGGTTCTTTTTATCAAATAATTTTCTGTATTCAATATCAAAATAATAGGTCTCATTATCGATGTTTTTCTGTTCACTCCATTCACAAGAATCCCTGTTGGCAATATCATGTTCCTGTATCCATCCCTGTACATACTCTGACAGGGCAGAAACAGAATTTGAAGTGGTACGAAATATCTTTAATGCCCGCTCATTGGCATACACACATTCATTGTTGATATCAAAACATATCACCGCATTATTCATTTCCGTTACAACAATAGACAGCGTTTTGTCTATGAGTTCACTCGGAGAGCGGTACAATGTCAGGTAACAGATCAATATCGCAGCACATACAAAAAACGGAAGTGACATATCAATCGGGAATTCTGATATACTACATCCAAAATTAATTGCTACAATCACACACATTACCGCAAGAATCGGAAAATATTTCTTTCGGTAAAAATATGGGATCTGTATGATTTTTATTGTAAACGACGCAATAATACATAAAACCAGACAGTAGGCAAATACAAAATGAAGGTAGTAAAAAGCTGTTTTCGTATCTATATGATACATTTGAACTCCCATATACTGTACAGTTTTCAGGGTAAAGACATTATGAAAAACCGTATTTAAAACCAGCTGTATTCCATCCAGATATGCGACTGCGAAACAGCCTGTCCGAAACGGCGAAATTTCATTAAATACCTGCGTGTACTGCTGGGAATACTGCAATATGTATATAAGTACCATATCAAAAGAAAACAGATAAAGTTCCTGCATAAAATATGAAAATGTCATGTTTCGTGAAACTGCAAACAATCCATTGCTAAGGATCGTAATGATTGCTAAAATAAGACATTTCACAATAGAAGATGCTACATTACTTTTTACTTTTCGAGCGTATTTTATACAGATCAGCATCGGTATTATCATCATAAGAAATAATAAAGCTATGTATATTTTCTCCATACGGATGTTAACCTCCATTTATCAACAGAATTCTGCATGAATGAATTAATAAATATTTTATTGCTTTATTATAACTTCTTTGTCACCAATTTGCAATTTCAGTACTTTTTTAAATAATTCCCTGCTTGGTTTTTTTGTTTTAATGAACTTTCGTTATTGCTCCGGCATCCATCTCGTACACCTCATCACAGAGAATTTCTATATCCAGTGGATTATGACTCGCTACGAGGATGGTTGTCCCTTCTTCTTTTAATTGAACCAGAAGCTTCCGCATATCCTCCACGCCATGTTTATCCAGACCGTTCATCGGCTCATCCAAAATGAGGATGTCCGGACTTTCCATAATTGCCTGTGCAATTCCAAGTCGCTGACGCATGCCGAGGGAAAATTTCCCCACCTTCTTCTTATCTTCCGGATCAAGCCCCACGAGCCGGATGCTCTCTTTTATCTTCTCATCTGTGATTTTTTTCTGCAGACGCGCAAGAAGCTTCAGGTTCTGAAAGCCTGAATAATCCCGCAGAAAACCCGGATGTTCAATAATAATTCCAATTCCCTGTGGGATATCCACATCCTTCCCCACCTGTTTGCCACGAACCAGGATTTTCCCCGCATCCGGCAGGACAAAACCACAGATGCTTTTAAAAAGAACTGTCTTGCCGCTTCCGTTCCTTCCGATGATTCCATATATTTTTCCGGGTGTGACAGAAAGGCTCACATGGTCCAGAACCGTCTGTTCCCCGAACCTTTTTACGACATCCTGTATTTCTATCAAATTTTCCATTCTCTAAATCCTCTCTGCCTTCAGCAAATGTTCTATAAGCCTGACTCAATAGCGTCAAGTGTGTATGTCTTCGATTTTTTCATAATGATAAATCCGGTCACCAGAATAATTGCGATTTCAACCGCAAGAATATACCACAGCGGAACTGCATCATCGCTCCTTAAATAAGCATAGGTGGTCGTCCAGTGCAGTGGTGACAGAACTCTGAGCTTAGGCAGCCTCACCACATCAATCATATTGGAAAAAACAATCCAGCCAATGGCCACTGCTGATCCATATATTCTGCTCCCAAGCATGTTTCCAAGAAAGACAACAAGACCAAGCAGCGTACCCACAAGTACATTCAGTCCGTAGGTAATCAGACAGGCAGCAAGTGGCGTATAGGCTTCCACGATTTCCTTGTGCATCACCACTCCGGCCAGTCCGTTATTTTCTGCACACATCCGGATAATACCGCCCCAGTCCGTAGAAAATCCGACCTGCGGAATGAGTACCAGAACTGTCGTCAGTGCAGTCCACAGAAAATATACCAGATTCGCGGCAACAATGTAGGCAAGCTGTCCGGCAAACCAGCGCAGCCGCCCTGTCCTCACCAGAACAAACATCTGCTGGTCATCCATAAACGGGGCATTACAAAACAATAAAACCACCCCAAAATAAAAAAGCATCCGCGTTATTCCGTCATCCATCTGAAAAGCGAAAAAATATGGTGTCACCGCTAGCCCCACATCCTGCGCATACTGCCTTAAATAATCTTCCCGGCTAAATGTGAAAACCAAAACGGACAAAAAGACGATGAATACCCGGTAGCTGCTTTTCCACTTTCTGAAATTGTTACACATACTCCTAAGCATTTTCCATCCTCCTTATAATCTGCCTTGCCGCAATCTTCCACAAAACAAAGTAGATACAGCCTGTATACGCCAGAGCATAAAGCATCTGCCAGATTCCTCCCCCCAGAAACTCCGCATTGCCAAAGTATACCCATGCCGGCAGAATTGGTCCCAGCTCCAGCGGAGCATATTTATTGGACAGGCCGATGACCATGTAATAAATAAGAATGGGCATTGCCGTCCCGACAAATATATTGGGAATACATGCCGTCACCGTCATCGCCAATCCTGCGAGAACCGCACCCAGCAGGGACAGTAGCAGAGCATTCCAGATATTCTGGATAAAGTAAGCATGATTCTGCGAAAACATAGCATAAAACGAGCCTTTTATCGGCCAAAGCGTAAAAATCATGAGCAGTTCATACAATGCCATACCGCCAAGCATGCTTGCACAGCCGCCAAGGGCTGCAGAAAAAAGATGCCCCCTGATATACTTTTTTGCATCACCTCTTACGACTGCGTATCTGGTAAAACCACTGTTACAGTCCTCACAGTAACTGAGACCTCCGCCAATCACGCAGAGCAGATAAAACAGGATAATGAACCCGGAACTGGATACGACGGAAAAAGCATCCTGCAGATTCGCAGAATCCCCGTCTGAGCGGATAAAAGCAATTCCGCTCATATACAGTGTCAGTGCCATTCCAAGTGTGCAGATATATATTTTTCGATTCTGAAACATGCGAAGTACATTTGTTGTAAAATACCGGTTCATATTTCTCCCCCTCATTTGGTCTGCAGAACTTCACCTGTATAGGCATCATAAATAGCCATGTATGCCTCATCACTGTCATAACTTACTTCGCCCAAGTAGGTGACGACCTGCGAATAATAACATGCCCATACCGGACACATATGGTACAATTCCGTTTCTTTATCGTAAACCGGCAGATATTCCAGCGAAACCTCCGACAGCTTCATTTCACCGGTTCCTTCCTTTGACTTCATCATCTCCACCTGTTTTTCTATAATGTCTGCCGGACGAAGAATCTCCTGTTCGGTTCCCATTTTCTCCGACACGTAGGCAGGTGTTGTATCGAGCCACGCAATGCCATCCTTATCTATGTTTACCTCGCACTGGTTCGGCTCAAAATATTCATCATTTGTAATTTTCTCATCCGCTCCGCCTCTGATAACCGGAATGCCAAAGTAATCCTGGTAAAATAAAAACAGATAGGAAAAATTCTTATTTTCCTCATCCTCCGGTGTGTGGTTTTCCTGTTTTTCCATATCATGATCCCACAACCAGCGCTTATTTTTCTCATCCAGTGTGTAACAGTCAGCCGTTTCACTCACCTGAAATCCCAGCTTTTTCAGAAAATCTGCTGCCTTTTTCTCACTTTCCTTTATTGTTCCAAATTCCAGTTCCCGGCCGGTCTTATAAAGCTCCCGGTCTACCACTGGTCCATAGTAGGGACTAAAGACTGACTGCCCCATTGAAATATATCCGCTCGCGTTTGTAGCAAAGACGGAATCCGGAATAATAGAAACTCTTTCATCTTTATCGGAAATTTCTACATCATATCGCTTTCCTCCTGAGCTGTACTCGGAGCATTCCACCCTCTTACTGTCATAGGTCCATCCCATGCCCTGCATAATCTCCTTTATTAACCGATTCGCTTCTTCTTCTGATTCTGTATAATTTTTTTCTGTCGCATACCAGTCGGAAAGCTTCCATTCCGAAAGCCCCCATAACCGGATGTCTGCATCTACCGTCAGCAGATCATCCACCTGATAAGTCAGATGGTCCGGAATTTTCTCAATATCATCTTTACCGAACTCTGCAAGCTCCTGTTCCACAAAACTCTCCATCCGGTCCTGGTTCTCTGTGCCATTCTGCTCGGGAAACTCCGTTGGCGCACAGGCTGTCAGAACAAGACAGGCACTTGTCAGCATAATAACTGCACAATTTTTTCTTCCCATCTTTCTTTCCCCCTCCAATAAGCAGATGCGGCAAATGCCGCATCTGCTTATTAAATAACATATTAAGGTGTGAAGTTACCCTTCACGGACACAGTAACAACTCCATTTGATGAAGGATTATATGCATATAGGCTTACCTTGTCATCGCTGGTCACTCGTTGGTTATATATAACCCGGATACTTCCTAATCCAATTTTTGATGTATAAGCTGATGTAAAACCTTTATCAGCAACTTGTGTCTGATATTTAATGGTTGCAGATGGATAATTCATATACTGAACATCCACCGCCGCATAGGCTGAACTGCCAGATTTTTGAACCGCCTCAGTATGGTCAACATTCTCAGGCATTAAACCGAAGCTATAGCTTTTTGTTGACGCCATTACTGCTGTTGTTGAAAACATGGTTAACACTAACCCTAAGCAAAGTGCTTTTTTTAATTTGTTTTTCATTGTTATTTCCTCCTGTAAAGTACGTTTTTCCACAAAAATTTTTACCAATTTCATTCTTTACTTCTTTTCATGTTTTATCAAATAGATTTTCCTCAGTCCTTCCGGCTCCTTAGTCTGATAATTATACCAATCTGAGCTTTCAGATACGGATGCAATTGCCACTGTTTTTACAAGTGACGCAAATACCTCTGCAAATTTCTTACCTTTCATCTGACATCCTCCTTCCCCCATATAATTAGTAGCGCTACTTCTATTAAAACTACCAGAATAGCAAATGATGCGTCCGGAAATTTTATCCTTATGCTTAACGATATAATGATAACCATCAATGTTATGATAAGTGTCTTTCTTTTATTTACAATTCTAACCCGTTCAAACAATGGCTTTCCTGGATTCTCTACTGGTGCAAAAAAGAACATAACCATGAAAACCATGCAACATATAATAAGTTCAATTCCAAATCTAGTGAACCCAAATTTTTGTTGCAGCCTCTGTAACACTATTACAACTGCCCAATTTGTGATAGTCAAAATATAACATTTTAATTTTGTCTTAGCATGATAACCACCCGAATATCGTCTTATACCGGCAAATACAGCAATAAAAATGAGTGTACTGATTTCTTTATTGAAAATAAAACCCAGACAAATCAAAAATATAGTTGTACCTATATTTTCAATTAATATATCTGAACCATATTTATAAATCTCATATTCCTCATGTTCAATTACATTTTCACGAACAAAAAAATCAGCTATCATTTTTGATAATCCAGACATAAACACACGTCCTTTCAATCTGATGATAACTGATTTCTTAATCTTTACAATTCGTTTGGCAAGTTTTACCTGTTTTTGGCAAAATTAGCAAGTGGAATTACCATATGTACAATCATATTATTTGCTTCTTCCGATATATTTAAAAATCCCTGATACTGATTGACAATCTCCCGAACTGTCGGGATTCCCAATCCATGTTCAGCCTTATTTTTTTTCGATGTGACAAGTTTAGGATTTACACAAAGAACAGAGTTTTGAATGTGATTCTCTACAATTAGATTAAACATTTCATCTACCACTTCCATGTTAAGATGAATTTCCTGCTCCTGCTCTTTCTGCTCAGCTTCAATCGCGTTATCCAAAAGATTCGACAAAGCAATTGCCAGTTCTATCGTATCTATATTCTCCGGAAGCTGCACATGAATCACAAATCGTATGTGGTTCTTTTCACATATCTCCTTCTTCTCATTGATAACAGCATTCAACATCAAATTAGGGGTATAAATCTGCTGTTTTTCTGACAGTTTCGTGGCAAAAGTCTTTTGCATTTCTTTTTTAACTAATTCTACCTTACCTTCTTCCAAAAGTTGGAGATAGTTCGAGAAATAACGTCGGATATCATGTCTTACTTCGCGGATTTTTTGGTTGCTTTCCTCTGATACTTTCATCAGTTTCTCCTGCTCCCTCAACTGAGTTCGCAAAATACTGTTCTCAAGCAGTTCTCGATTTTGATTTTGCAAGTGGTTCAAGAGCCACAACACAAGAAGAATGATTCCCAGAAACAAAAGCGTTATTACTGCAAAAGCTATCTGTAAGATTCGCGGTAACATAACCTGTTTTAACAGGATAATAAAAAACAGAGAGACAACAAAAAAACAAGCAAAAAAAATCCCGCTTATCAGCAATTCCTGTTGTACAAATTCTCTCTGTCTTTTTATAGTTCTTATATAAGCATATGCGATAAAAATGCAGAGACTCTTCATGACACAAACCTCGATAAGTCTCATCGAATTCCCATACATCGTCAGTTTTTCCATTGTCACTCCGCTGAATGCTGAAATAACATAAAGACATATGATACTTATCAGAATTGTCAATACATTAATCATAATAACAGAGATGACTTTTGAAGCAAACCGTCCTTCAAAATATATCCAGGCAAAAAAAATACATATTCCCATTCCAATAAATGACGCAATCAGATTCGACCCCACTTCAAAATAAGTAACTGCTGTAAATGTGATTCCAAACACAAGATACTTCCACCATGACAATTCGTCTTTAGGTCTAAATTGCGCCCGAATTACCGCTGTGCAAATTCCAAAACTGATAATGCAGGCCGCAATCTCTATTATGAAACTAATCCATTTCATATATCCGACTCCTCATATAACCAAAATATTGTTTCTTTACCTCTTCCTTCTTATCTCTACTGACCGGAATATGCTGCCCTGTTTTTACAGTGATTTCCTTCAAATTAAAATTCTGTATCCACATGCTATTTACAAGATAACTTTTTCCTGGACGCAGGAAATGGAAAATAAGCATTTTTTCTACATAATCAGATATTTTTCCTCTGCTTCGCACAACCTGTTCTTCACGCTCAGAATTCATTACATGAAATAGTAGGTAATGAGCCTGACTCTCTATATAAACGATTTCCTTTACCGGAAGCACAATCTGTTGCTCTTTTACATCTAATGTAATAAATCGCGCTCTCTTCTCCTTCTGTTTTTTCAAGCTTTGCAACGCTTCCGAAAGTTCCGCCTGTAAATACGCTTTTCTAATGAAACGAAATGGCTTATAGTGAATTGCCTCAAATACAGCCTCCTCATGATTGCTGATAAAAATAACAATTGCCTGCGGATTTTGTTCTTCCAACTTGGCAGCCAATTCCATACCCGTTACTTCCGGCATATCAATATCAAGAAAAAAAATTTCTGTCTGATGCAGTTTTGTCTCCAACAATTTCTCACTATCCGTGTATGATACAATTTCCCCCACTACATTTAGCTGCTGCAATTCTGCCCTTATTTGTTTCTCCAACCTCGAAAGAAATATTTCATCATCATCGCATATTGCAATAGTCCAATGCTCTATACCCATAAATGGCATAAACTCGTCTTTCCCCCTTCTTTTGTTTATATGACTATTTTCGCTTGTGCCCTTTGAGCAGCTACCATCTGCCTTTAAGGACTGGTTTTCTGATTCGATTAAATTTTCGTTGCTAGTTGCGCACCTTCGTCAAATAGAATACTGCAAGCTGGGTGCGGTCACGCAGAGAAAGCTTATCGAGAATGCTGCTGATATAATTGCGGACGGTTCCCTCACTCAGAAACAGTTCGTCTGCAATCTCACGGTTGCTTTTTCCAACTCCGACAAGAGCAATAATATCCTGCTCCTTTTCTCCGATGTCGTAGCGGCTGTAATGTCTGACAGATAAGAATCTTTTCGTTCAGGGAATATATCCCAGTAATCTTTTCTTGATATTGTACCTGTTCTCTGTCTGGCATTTAGATTATCATTCACATCCTCATTATAGGTTCCTTCCTTCATTTAAGCAATACATTTCTTAACTGCATCCTGCATCCATACAAATAGTTCTTCAACATTGTACTCATATGAAGAGTGAGCTTCCAGAATCCTGGACTGATAGATCAGCTCTCTTCCAAGAAATATTGCCCTGTAATCATCCCGTTCTATTGTCACAAGATGATACCAGCTTATTTCGTCTGGATATTCTTCATGCCACATTTTCTCAAACTCTTCATAATTCTCTACGACTTCTTCATCCTTTAGGCTTTCGTAGTCGTCATAATCGTCTATAGTTCCACGCTCCGCTTTCAGCCACAACTCTCTTCTGTTATCCTCTCCGCAAGGCTCAACAGCCTCTAATATTGCATATACCTTGTCAATAGCTTCCAATGTCTTTTTATCAAATACAAATTTTCCGTCTTTTAACACAAAAATCCAATGATTCACCTTTGGTGCCTTGATTGCTGTTTCACTCATTCTTTCCTGTCTCCTTTCCAATGATCCTGCTTGTATCAGAAAAGTATTTTATGAAATCTGCTTTCCAGTATATTTCCAATACATTATTGCTATAAACCAATATCTTCTCTATCAATAATTCTTTCATTTCTTCAGTAAGCGTATCTGCATCACAAAATTTTTTATCTCTATTCGTCACCAATGAGTCTAAAGAAAATTTTGACCATGCGTCTTTTTGCATATCACATATACAATCCCAGGAAGTTCCATCCTGTCGATATCTTTCTTTGTTCTGCTCCCAAAGAATATAACACCCTATTTTTCTGGTATACAGCCAAAATAGCCAATTAAAAAAGTTAGTAGCAAAAATTTTAACAGGGGCGCTTGCTGTTGGAATGGTTGTTTCCCCTACCTCAGCACATGCGGACGAATCAGATAAATGAAAGCTTAACGGCCATAGTTGTTCCGAATAGCGTAACTTATATAGAACAGGGTGTGTTTGAATCTTGTAGTAATCTTATTAGTGTAACATTATCAAATAACCTTACAAATATACCCACAAATTTATTTGAAAACGCATTTTCTTTAACCACTATCTACTACAGTGGTACAGCCAAAGGTGCGCCATGGGGCGCAACCAATGCAACCATCGAGGCAAATAACACTATATAATCCCAAATCTTCCAAAAAATGGTCATATTCATGAGTAGATTCCCATTCCCGTTCTTCTTTCACATATTTTTCAAGCATTTCCTGATTATGTTCGTCCCAAAAAAGATCAGTGATAAGATCAGTGATGGAAGAATCACTACACCGATAAGTTGCTTTGGTGGTGCCTATATTTTTAACCAGTAGCTCCCAATTGTGGTTCGAACCATCAAAATTCCCAAACCAAAGCACCAGCATAAGTATAATTACACCAACAACCCCCAGATTAAATTTCCTTTTGTAGGCTTCATAACTATCATCGTTTCTCATATTTTTTCCTCCTTCGATTTTTATTCTTATTATTAATATGTGTTTTCCATTTTTATGATAGAGCACTTTTGTTTCACTATTAATATGTGTTTTTATTTGGAAAAAATGAAAAATTACGCTGTCGAATATTGTTGAAACCCTTATGTTGGTATGATACAATTTTCTTACGGAAAGCCCATGACAGGGGTGGTAGCCTCCCGAGCTTAATGACAGTTTACTGGAATACATAAGAAGGGAGGTGGCGCATATGACAGCTTATGAAATCATTACGATTTTCATTGGGATATTAGCTTTGTTGATGTCTTTTGGTAGTTTGATTATTGCGTTTCTTACCTTTCTCGATAAGAGAAATAATAAGAAGAAATAAAAATGCCTTACCTGTCGGCAAACAGGTAAGGCTGTGCTCATAAGAGAAAATGCATACTTGGGAGCATCCACTTTTGGAATGGATACTATCCGAACTGAAAGGCATCTGTTCCAGCAGGTGTCTTTCTTTATATTCAATATAGCATAAAGCATTTGATATTTCAAGAAATTTTGGAGACTGTTTTAAATAAAACACCTTATACAATCCCCTGTTCGTTCTGTTACATTTCTTTGCATATTCTTTTGTTACTTGTGGTGCATGAAGTTTTTGATTTGTCACTTTTCCCAGATTCTTATTCCTTCGAATATTTGTGATATCGCCAATAATAACCGTGTGGATATCATTTGCTTTACAATAATTCACTACTGCTCTGGTCACTTTATGAAGATAGTCGTGAATACAGTTTCGCCTGTACTTTACCGACCAAACCACATGGTAATTAATGTTGTATACGCAAGTGCGTGAATGACGCTTAGAATATTATTCACTTGTAGGTTTATCCTCCGGGGATGACGGAAATAAAAAATTAGAATATCGTTCACTTGTAAAAAGCCACTGTAAAAGGTGGCTTTTGGTTTAGGTAAGAGATTAAATACTATAGAAGAAAGAAGGTGTCTGCTTGGCAGAATATACACTTTACATAGACGAAAGTGAAACATTTAATAAATCTTTTTCCCAGTAATAACTGGTACTGTTTTTCAAATGATTCATTTGTAGTGAAGCCTCGTATATCAAGTGCAAAATACACTATATAATGGCACAGACTTTATCCCCTTTACCATTCCAAAATTTCTTGTTGAAATCCTAATGGCATAAACCGGATTATATTTTTCCATATAAACCATCATACTTTTCGCTTTCACATGATTTCCCGCTTTACATTCAACCGGAATTACATGACTGTCTTTTTGTATCAGGAAATCTACTTCTGCCGTATTATCTGACTCCCAATAATGAAGATCATAGCCATTCGTTTTCAATGCAATCGCAACGTAGTTCTCTGTCAATATACCACGAAAATGCTCTGTTTCCTTACTCCTCAATGCTTCCAGCGTCATTCCCATTCTGGCAGACATAATACCCATATCACTATAGTATAATTTAAATGTACTCACATCCTGATATGCTGCAACCGGATAAAATCCCTGACTACATTTCATACACTTATTTACAATTCCAGCCCGAATCAGCCAGTCAATCGCATCTCCATATTGAGATGCACGCGCACCCGATTTTATCAACTTATACTGGAACTTTTTAGCATCTTTTGCCAACTGTGCCGGAAGGGAATCATATGCTTCAAAAATGCGCACTGTATCTGACTTATTCGCATATTTTGTCATGTCCGCAATATAAGAATTTAATAACATCTGTCTGATTTCCGTCTGCTCTATAGGACTGTCTTTTGCAAGGTCAGCTTTCACCGCTGCCGGCATTCCCCCAACAATACAATAATGATAAAATTCCTGCATAGCCTCCTCATGGAGCATCTCATTCAACGGCTGATTATTTTCATAATGTTCCCGGATCGTGTCTGTAAGCATCTGTTTTCCTTTTGCCCACAACACCTCTTCCAAATCCATTGGATACATGGTCAGCATCTGAACTTTTCCAACCGGGAATGAATATTTTTCCCGGTTCACCGCCACACCAAGCAGGCTTCCGGCAGCCATTACATGATATTCCGGAGCTTCTTCTGAAAAATATTTTAGCGAAGTTAATGCTCTTTCACACATCTGAATTTCATCAAAAATTATGAGTGTATTTTCAGGTACAATCTTTGCCTGATAGTATTTTTCCAAAACAGCTATCACATGATCTGCATGAATATCTGTTTCAAAATATTTTCCAATTCTTTCGTCTGTTTCAAAATTTACATAAATCGTATTCTTGTAATATAATGATCCAAACTCACGCATTTCAAATGTTTTTCCAACCTGACGTGCACCATAAATAAGCAATGGCATTCTTCCATCTGACATATTTTTCCACTCATATAACTTAGACGTTATTTTACGTTTCATGCGTATGCATTCTCCTTCTTCTTCCTTCTTCTCCAAAATATTTTGGTATATTTTAATGTATTATATTACATCTTTTCGTATGAATCAATGTGTTTTTTCACATTTTTATTCATATACACTATCATATAAATCATACTTACGCATGCGCAATAGCCTGAAACATAAATTTATCGTCCCCGATTGTTTCAAACGCCTTTCCCGACTACCAGCCCAGATCCAGCAGCCAGTTATTCAGACTTCTCTCCCTCTCTTTTTCATCGCTAATCTCCTTGAGACCGGTATACTCTCCCCTGATATTGCCGTCCACGATAAAAAGCACCCTGCCGCATTTTGCAGCAACTTTCGCATCATGCGTTACCATGACGATCGTTGTCCCCTCGTTGTTTAACTTCACAAGTTCGTCCATAACCTCATTGGAGGAAGTACGGTTTAATGCGCCGGTCGGTTCATCGGCAAAAAGCAGTTTTGGACGGTTCATCATGCTTCTGCAGATACACGCCCGCTGAAGCTGTCCACCGGAAACCTCGTTGATATCGTTATCTGCAATCTCGATGATCCCCATTTTGCGCATAAGCTTCAGCGGGCGTGTATCTGCAGAAGCATGATGAAC
>ERZ1026854.45-NODE-45-length-96354-cov-145.215039_pt1 | contig 96354 bp, 88 predicted proteins | sample MGYA00380157_ERZ1026854 | MGnify/ENA primary metagenome ERZ1026854 (study PRJEB33269, sample SAMEA4719793) | human gut metagenome | biome: human-associated habitat; feature: organic feature; material: feces | place: Cameroon | collected 2013-10 ...
TTTAGATAACAAGACCGACGGCATTTCGGCGGGATTGTTATCTATTCTCCTATAACCTACTGGAATAGTATGTTTATACTTATACTGACATGCGCAGACTTTGTCAATCTATAAAAAGCAGGTTTATTGTTTTTTTTAGAAATGCCTTCAACATATTTTAAAATTAATTTCAAAACACTGTCGAAATTTCCGTGTACAGGCACCGCTATTGGAGTTAGTACACTACACATGTCGGGTAGAAACTTGACGGATTTACATTCCTATGTTATTCTTAATAGTAGCAAATCAAAGTAAAAATGTAATTGAGACATACTCTCAGTCTCCCCATCATTATTTTAAGGAAGAAAAGCCATGCAGTTTTTTGATACTCACGCCCACATAGGGTTGATCTATGACGACCCTATTGAACAGTTTCGTGTTATTCAGCAGGCAAAACAGGCAGGAGTAACACGCATAGTCAGCATTAACAACAGCCTTCACGACTTCAAAAAGGAATACAAAATTCTCTCTTCAAAAAAGGAAATTTATCATGCCGTAGGAGTTGCCCCGTCAGAAGTGACATCTCCCGGTGCTGACTGGATTCATACAATAGAAGAAAGTGCAAAACTTCCCAACGTTGTCGCCATTGGAGAAACCGGACTGGACTATTACAAACAGTACGGGGACAAGCGCAGCCAGATTGAACTTTTTATAACACAGCTTGAACTCGCACAGAAATTTGAACTGCCGGTTATTATTCACAACAGGGACGCCGGAAAAGATATTTTTGAAATTCTTCAGGACAGACTTCCCGAGAAGGGCGCAATCTTTCACTGTTACAGCGAAGATGCCGACTATGCAAAAAAATGTCTCGACGCCGGAATGAACGTATACTTCTCTTTCGCCGGAAACCTGACTTACCGCAACGCACGCAACCTGCACGAAACGGTTCTTAATGTTCCGCTCGACAGAATTCTTATAGAAACAGAAAGTCCTTTTATGATTCCCGCTGAATTCCGTGACAAAAAACGCACTATGCCGGCTTACCTTACATCAACGGCAAAGTTTCTTTCGGAAATTCTCGAAATGGATCAGGAAGCACTGGCAAAACAGCTCTGGACCAACAGCTGCAGGATTTTTAATCTCCCGGAATAATCGGTTTGTAAAATGGGTTTTTATCATTCAGTTAAGATTGGTAATGTTGAACTTGACGGCAATCTCTTTCTTGCGCCTATTGCAGGCTACAGTGACAGGGCGTTCCGTTCGCTTTGTGTTGAATGCGGCGCTGCAATGTGCACGACAGAGATGGTTTCTGCAGAAGCGCTTACCCGCGGTTCCCTCAAGACAGAAGAACTTATGGAGCGCTCACCGTCAGAAAAAGTATATGCTGTCCAGATTTTCGGAGGCAATGCCGATGTCATGGAACGCGCCGCAGTTATGGTGCTTGAAAAAACAGACTGCGACTGCATAGACATAAACGGCGGCTGTCCTGTTCCAAAAATTACAAAAACAGGAGCCGGCAGTATGCTTACACGCGAACCCGAGCGGCTGTACGCAATTGTATCTTCTGTAAAAAAAGCATCGCTTGAATACACTGCGACCCACCCTGAACGCGGCTTGGTTCCTGTTACGATAAAAATCAGAAGCGGCTGGGATTCAAATTCAATTACATGGAAAGAAGCCGCTGCTGCAGCCCTTGAAGCCGGTGCCGACGCAATTACAATCCACGCAAGAACACGCGCTCAGGGTTATGCCGGAAACGCTGACTGGGACATACAACGACAGCTTGTTGAGTTTGTAAACGGCCGCATTCCTGTATTCGGCAGCGGCGATGCACACAGTCCCGAAACTGCACTGCGTATGTTTGAACAGACCGGTGTTGACGGCGTAATGTTTGCGCGCGGTGCCATGGGAGACCCGTTTCTCTTCAAAAGAACAATACAGTACCTTACCGAAGGCCGCTATGACAAAGAGACGGTAAAGGAAAGGCTTACTGCAGGCTTCAGAGAACTTGAAATAAATGTAGAAGAAAAGGGCGAGCGCATTGCCTGCACACAGATGAGAAAAAAATTCTGTGCATACAGCGGTGGAATTCCCGGCGGTGCAAGACTCAGGACTCAGGTTGTTGCAGCATCCACTGTTCAGGACTACAAGCGCATTTTTGCTCCGTACCTTGTATAAACACTGAATTCTCAATAAAATAACTGTATGTCGATTCTGAGCAGAATCTCCGATTTTTTTCAGTCAGTTTTCAAATCCTCAGCCCCGGACGTAAAGAAACGCATGGCCATACGCAAAATCGAAAATGATTTGAAAGTTATGGCACCAAAGCTTTACAAAAACGGACTGATTCTGGAAAATTTTGCAGAAGCTCTGCGCATAATGTTCATTAACACAAAACCTGTTCAGAATATTCTTGCAGAAACACTGTGTTCCGACGAAATGGAACACAACAGAATCTACGAAGAACAGCTTCTTCTTACAGGATTTGACTACGATACCCAGAAAGAGATAGAAAGCCTTTCCTATGAAAACAGAAAAGCCGCTGCCCTCGAAGCAAAATCACTTTCGCGCTACTTTGACAGCGAACACAAAAAACTTGAATCCATAGTAAGGCAGTTGAACACTCCAGAATTCATAAGAATAGACGGTGTACTCAACAGAATAAAACAGCTCAATGACATCTGCCGCTACAGTTACATGACGGCGCTGAGACTATTTGATCCCGGATTCAGCGGAGCAGACGGATACAAGCCTTTGTTCCAGCCTGTGCTTCCTGACCTTATGGAAACTTCGCTTCTGGACCTTTATTATGTTGTTGCAGACATGGATATTTCAAATTCAGTATACCATGCGCTTGTGGCACTTTTAAATCTCAGAAACCGCGGCAATATTACAGAAAAACAGACCCTTTCACTCCAGGAAAACCTCAAGAAAATCCAGGGGCTTTTGAAACACGTCTTTACAAAAGATATTCTTATTGCACTTATACGCATTGCAAAGTCAGACACTGAATTTATTCCGGTTAAGGCAACCTACAACGGAAACTCACGCCAGAAATATGCCGACTACCTTGAAGAACGGTTCAGGGTAGATGAGTCCCGCCTTAAAACAGATATTCAGGATGCAACAATAAGCAGCGAAATGCGCACACTGTTCGGTGACACTCCTATGGTAAATGTGTCGGGTTACAGCAATGACCTTAACAGCCAGCTTCTTCACAGCACGCCCTTTTCGTTTACCTGGGTTCTTCCGATGCAGATTCTCAAAACTTTTGACAAAATTTTTTACGAAGACCACACAAAAGCGCTTCTTAACGATATAGTTATAGAAGGTTTTTTCAACAACCCCAACTACAAAACAGATTTTTCTTCTATAGTGTTTACCTGCAACGAAACTTCAGAACGCATTGCGGCTTTTGAAAAAATGTTTACCCGCGGAAACGAATATGACGAAGTGAATATTTCAAGTCTTATCCATGACAGCCACAAAGACAGTTCCTTTGCAACAACACTCCGCACAATGATAGAAAAAATCAATGCACAGGCAAAAAGCATTATTCAGTCCGAAGTAAATTCATTCCACCATCTTTATAAAATTATTCAGGATATAGAACTCGAAAGCAAAAAACCTTCGTCCGATGAAATCGCCAATCTTAAAGTTCTGACCATGTCATCCAGAAACCGTGACAACTTTGAGACAATGGAAGCCCAGACAGACCAATGGAAAATTTTTCTTGATATAATGAAAAATTATGTTATAATCGGGAGCATTGAAAAAAAATAATGAATTCTGAAGAACCTCAAAACAGCAGCACACCTCCAATGAACACTGATGAAACAATCGCACTGTATGAAAGACATATTTACGATCTTCAGCAGATGCTTGAAATATCAAAGTCACTCTGCACCACTCTGGAACTGCCGGCTTTGATAGAGTCAATCGTTTATATAGCAATGGCGCAGATGCGTGTCACCGGAGCCGGAATCTTTATTTTTGAAAGCATTGACAGTACGATGTACAAACTTTCAAACAATTACAGCGGTCTTGAAATTGACCCTACAGTTGAATACACAATTCCCGTGAACTGCGCCCTTATCGAAAAGCTTGGCAGCGGAACAAAAGTATTTTCTATAGAGTCACTTCTTGAAGACCTTCCCGATGACGGACCGCTTCATATTCTTTCATCATTAAAACCGTCACTGGTTGTTCCGCTTATTCTAAAAAACCGCGTAAACGGAATTCTTGTTCTTGGTGAACGCATTGTGTTTGACAATGACAGCGGAAAATTCACCGACTATGAGAAAAATGAAATTTCTACAATCGCATCACTGGCTTCTGTTGCCGTAAACAACGCGTCTCTTATTGAACAGTCATCTACCGACATGATGACAAAACTCAAACTCAAGTATTATTTCTTTAACGTTCTTACAGACAAACTGGACAAGGCTTTTTCAGAAGATATTCCGCTGAGTGTGGTAATGTTTGACATTGATTTCTTCAAAAAATTCAACGACACGTATGGACATGCCTGCGGAGACTACGTTCTGATGACAGTTGCAAAAATCATCAAGTCCAGCATAAGGGGTGAAGACATGGCTTCACGCTACGGCGGCGAAGAATTTACCGTTATGCTCTACAACGCAAACCGTTCCGAAGCAATAGCCGTAGCAGAAAGAATCCGCAGGAATATAGAAAAGAATGACTTTTACTACCAGGGACAGCACATGCAGGTTACTATCTCGGGCGGAATTTCAATTTTTTCTGCAGAAACAAATCCCGTTACTTCGGCAAAAGTTCTTGTTGACCAGGCAGACCGCGCGCTTTATCTTTCAAAAAGAAACGGCCGCAACCGCGTAACATGTGCCAACCCCAGAACAGATTCGGAATCAGAGGAAGCCAAATGAACGTACTCAGAAAGCCGTTCAAGTATACGTACTTCAATGCCACACTCGTTCTTTTTGCAATCAACGCGGTCTTTTTTATGGCACTCAGGATTTTTCCGCATTCGGTGCTGTACCTGTCAATGTCTGTTATGGGAATGAAAATGCACTTTTACTGGCAGCCGCTTACATACATGTTTGTTCATTCAGGCTGGTCGCATTTTATTTTCAACATGCTGGCTCTGTTCTGCTTTGGTCATGAAGTGGAACGCGCAATAGGTTCAAAAGAATTCCTTCTTTTTTATCTTTTCTGCGGAATACTGGACGGACTTATTTCTGTTGCACTTTATTCTGTTCTCGGATACAACATTCTGCTTATGGGCGCAAGCGGCGCAATTTATGCACTTTTACTTGCCTTTGCCGTTATTTTCCCACGCAGCATAATAAGCATCTGGGGAATTCTTCCTGTACCGGCGCCTGTTCTTGTAGCCGTTTATGCTGTTATAGAAATATTCAGCCAGATTTTCGGCGGCGGAAACGTTGCTCACCTTACACATCTTGCAGGTTTTGCGCTGGCGTGGCTGTACCTTCGTGCAAGAATGGGAATAAAACCGATAAAAATATGGAAAGACGCATACCGCCGTTAAAAAAAACATTCATTCTTGCGCTTCTCTTTCTGGGAGCCGCCGCTTTCGGAACAGAACTTCCATCCCAGCTGGACCAGTTGAGGATTCAGATTTGGGCAGACCTTGACCCCATTCCGGGGCTGTTTAGTGACGAGAGCGCCGTTCCGCCTGAAGAAGAAAAAATGCCTTCAAAAACAGCAGAAACTTCTGAAAAAGACGGCGAACGTTCTGACTTTGACAAAATCTTTGGCTTTGCAATAAATCGCACAAAACAGATTGCACCTTTTTTACTGTCGGGCATGATCTGGGGCTGGAACTTTGAATACACCCCGTCTGACAAACTGCGGCATGTAAGCGAATACTGGGACTTTTGGGAAGTTCAAGAATTTGATTTCAAACTGAATAAAATAAGCTACCACAGCCCAAAAGCTCTGGAAGACAGACTCGTTGTGTGGGCTTACTGCGACAGAACTGAAGCCCAGAAGCAGAATTACAACCGATGGACATCAATTGTTCACCCGAAGATTCACGGTGTGGGAAAAGCTCCTGTAGAAGACGGCTTTGAAGGAATAAAAGCTGCCTGCGGTGAAGCAATAAAACTTGCCGTAAGAGAACACTGGCGCACATATATAAAAAACAAACCCAAGGAAATTACCGGCAGAGTTCTTCTTATAAACGAGCCGCGAATCTATATTAAGGAAGGCCAGTATACCGTTGACCTTGATTTTTTTATGGAAACTGATAAAATAGTTCCATATTCTTTTTTCTAGTATTCAAAACGGAGGCTATATGAAAAAAATATTTGCACTGTTTGTTGCCGCGGCTCTCGGAACCGCAATGTTTGCACAGACTACTACAGCAGACCCGACTATAGAGGCCCTTAATGCCCAGACAGCCGAAGAAAGAGCTACCCAGGTTATTAAGATTGAAGACAAGTACGCAGACCTTCATCCAAAGACAAAGTCTGTAAACCTTGAACTTGAATACACTCCCCTTACAGGAGAAGTACGTTTCTATTATACATGCATGGCCGCCAGCTATGACCAGGGTGAAGCTATGAATACAGCAATGGCCGTTTATGAAAATTTTGCAAAAGAAAACAAATTTAAGCATTATTCATACAAAGGAAAGGACAAGACAAAATATTTCAAGGATGACCGCAACGTCAGAATGGCTACATACGTTTCTTACGTTGTTTTCACCCGCTAATCTTGAGTTGGTAAATTTAAATTGACAGACATTAACAATACAATAAAAAATCTGCACCCTCTTGAAACAAAGGTGCTTCTTCACTATACGACAGGCGACGAACTTACTTCTACTCGCCTTCAGTCAGAGCTCAACTACAAGGAAGGCCATGCTAATCAGGCTTTCAGCTGGCTTTCGGGTAAACAGCTTCTTGCAGAAACTTCAAGAACGCCCCACACTTACTTTGAACTTACCGACTTTGGCCGCAAAGTTGCAAAGGAAGGTTTTGCAGAAGAAAGAATTGTTTCCTATCTTAAGGAAAACGGACCAAAACGCCTTCCCGAAATTGCAGCAGGACTCGGCATAGAAAACAAAGACGTAGGTTCGGCATTCGGAGCGCTCAGTAAAGACGGTATTGCCGCCATGAACGCAGACAAGATGGCCGAATATACAGGAAAGCCTCTTCCCGAAAGAATTGCCGTTTCAAAAGCCCTTGTAGAAAAGGCGGCCGCATCTGACAACGCACAGCTTGACGCAGCAAACCTTACTGCAGCAGAGCTCGAAGTTATGGGCGGGCTTACAAAAAAGCGCGGAATAAGCGAAACTCCGTTCAAAACAATTGAGCGCGAGACAGTTACATACAAACTTACAGAAGCTTCCAAAGAAGTAGCAGAAGCACTTAAAAAAGCAGGAATTACCGGAAACGAAATCGGTGAAATTACACCTGCAATGCTTGCTTCGGGCGAATGGAAAAAGGGAACATTCCGCGGATACAACATCACGATTCCGCCGGCAAGAATTATTCCCGGACGCACAAATCCTTATGTTCAGTTTCTTGAAAGCGTTAAGGACAAACTTTGTTCACTTGGCTTTCAGGAATTTGACGGTCCGCTTGTAGAGACTGAATTCTGGAACGGGGACGCACTGTTTATGCCGCAGTTCCATGCTGCACGCGATATTCACGATGTTTACCGTCTCAAGAACCCGACACATGCAAAGTCAATAGAAGAACCTTATCTTTCAAATGTTGCTGCTGTTCACAGAAACGGCGGAAATACAGGAAGCCGCGGCTGGAACTACAATTTTGACACTGAGTTTACACGCAGACTTATTATGAGAAGCCAGGGAACAGTTCTTTCTGCACACCAGCTTCACAACGCAGAAATTCCGGGAAAATACTTTGGTATTGCAAGATGCTTCCGCTATGACAAGGTAGATGCAACCCACCTGAGTGACTTTTACCAGACAGAAGGCATTGTTCTTGGAAATGACGTTAACTTAAAGACACTTCTGGGCTTTTTGCGCATGTTTGCAGTAGAAATTGCAGGCGCTACAGAAGTAAAATATGTTCCGGGTTACTTCCCGTTTACAGAACCTTCCATAGAAGTTCACATCAAGCATCCAAAACTGGGCTGGTTTGAACTAGGAGGAAGCGGAATCTTCAGACCTGAAGTAACAAAAGCAATGGGAATTGACGTTCCTGTTCTTGCCTGGGGAATCGGAATTGACCGCATGGCCCTTATGGCACTGGGACTTAACGATCTGCGCGAACTGTTCTGCGAAGATATAGAAAAAGTTCGCCTTAGAAAAGCAAAATTCTAGAATTTTTATAAAACTGGTACGGCGGCTCGCAGGAATTCTTCTTTGATGAGCCGCCGTTTTTTTTAACGCCAACAGGAATAAACATGAACAAAATCTGGTATAAAAAAGCAGCAGAAAACTGGAATGAAGCAATTCCGGTAGGAAACGGAAGACTCGGTGCAATGGTTTACGGCCGTACGGGGCACGAAATAATACAACTTAATGAAGAGTCTGTCTGGTCACGCACCTACACTGACAGAAACAATGAAAGTGCAGCAGTCTCACTAAAGGAAATTCGCGAAATGCTCAATCTTGGCCGCGTTCAGGAAGCGCAGGAACTTGTATTTGAAACATTTACGGGACTTCCGCAGACACAGGCTTCTTATGAAAGCGCCGGCGAACTGCACCTTGACTTTTACGACGGTGAACACAGCGGTCTTACAGGTCCCAGCTCTGAACGCAAAAATGTTTTTGACAACTGTTCAGTTTACAGACGCGAACTAGACCTTGAAACAGCAATTCAGACTACATCCTTTACGACAAAATCACCGCGCCCCAGTACAGCAGACTTTTCCGCAGGACAGGACGGGGCAACTATTTCTTATTCAAGGGAAGTTTTTATTCCGGCAGAAGCCGATGTTCTGATCGTAAGAATCACGGCGACTACACCAAAAAGCATTTACTTAAGGGCAAGATTCGAGCGCGATGTATGTTCAAAAAAATATTCCCTCGCAGAAGACACAATCGTAATGCAGAATACAGCGGGAATTCCGTTTGCAGCAGTGCTTATGGCCTCTTCTTCAGGCGGAACCACGACGGTACGCGGTGACAATCTTGTTATAGAAAGTGCAGATGAAGTTACACTTTACGTAGACGTGCAGACAGCCTACAGAAACAGCCACTACCAGAAAAAAGGCGGAAACATATACAGAACTCCTTCTGCAATGGCGTCGTGGTGTGCTGACCGGGCTTTGAAAAACATCTGTTTTGCTTCGGGAGCTTCATACGAAAGCCTTCGCTCACAGCATATTGCAGAATATTCTGAATGGTACAAAGACATTTACCTTTCCCTTTCAAAAGATGAAAGCGAAGAAAAAGAAGCAGAGCGCAATTCCACAGAAGAACTTATTGCAGGCGGTTCAGAAAAGGCTTCTCTTTGCGAACTTTACTGGAACTTCTGCCGTTACGCAATGATTTCAAGCGTGCGTGCTCCCGGAACACTGCCGGCCTTTTCTTCGGGACTTTGGTTTGACTCACAGAATTCTTACGAGAAAAAAAGGTATTCCCTTGAAGAAAAAATTCCTCTTGTTACAGACGTTTGCGGTTTGGGAACAGCCGACAAGGTAATTTTTGACCTTTGCAAAAAGATTTATCTTAACGGAAAGAAAACGGCTTCAAAGATGTATTCTTCTGAAGGATACGCTGCCCATTCACAGACAGACATCTGGGGCGACACTGTTCCGTGCGGTTCAATACTCGGTGATGCCTACAAAAACCTGGGTGCCGCTTTTGCCGCAATTCCTGTTCAGGAGCATTTTGAATATACGCTCGATACAAAGTTCCTTAAGAAAAACTGGTATCTTCTTAAAGAAGCATGTAACTTTTTTGCAGACTATCTTATTCCGGTTGATGAAGGAAAAAAACTTACACTTCTGCCTTCATTTACTGATGAAAAAGATTTTTTTGTTTGCGAACAGACACTGTCCGATACAAAGACAATTGCTGCCCTTGCAAATGCTGCCCTTAAAGCCGCAGAGGCACTTAAAATTCCCGAAAATAACAGTAACGTTGTTAAATTCCGCTCGCTACTTGACCGCCTGAAGTTTGCCGACACTCTTGGTGATGACAGCGCGCCGAAGGCTGCTTTTGAAAAACCTGCGGCTCTTCTTGGAAACAATATTTCTGATCTTTCGCAGATGACTGCAGGAATAATTGACAGCACTTTCTGCGAAGGACGCGTTCTTATTGATTTGCTTTCTGCTGTTCCGAAAGGATGGAATTCGGGCTCGCTCAAGGGCGCGCATCTTAAGGGAAACATGCGGGCAGACATAAGCTGGAAAAACGGCGTAATCGAAACTGCACGCTTGTACACAAAGAACGGCACCGAGTTTATAAAAGACATTACCGTCTGCTACTGTGGAAAAAAATACAATTCACAACTCATGGACGGCGCGCTCGATATTCTAAACGTACTGCCCAGTACTCTAGCTGCGGTTTAAGTTGACACTTGTATAATTATTCCCCTTTATGATAAAATAGAAAAAATCTGCCATAAGGGGGACCAGAATGTTAAAAGGACGGCATCTTATAGAGCCCGGCGATCTGAGTATTAATGAAATCGAAGAAATTTGTTCACTTGCCGAACAGATTATTGTAGATCCTGTTTCTTTTCAAGACGTGTGTCGCGGGAAAATTCTTGCGACACTTTTTTTTGAGCCTAGCACCAGAACAAGGCTTTCTTTTGAGGCCGCAATGCTTCATCTTGGAGGGACAGTGGAAGGCTTTGCAGATGCAAGCTACACTTCTTCGTCAAAGGGCGAAACCCTTGCAGACACAATACGTGTTGTAAGTTCGTATGTTGACGTAATTGCAATGCGTTCTCCAAAAGAAGGAGCCGCACTTCTAGCTTCAAAATACAGCACAGTTCCTGTAATAAATGCAGGCGACGGCGGACACTATCACCCTACGCAGACTCTGACCGACCTTCTTACAATCCGCGCGCTTCAAGGCGGCCTTGAAAACCACACAATCGGTTTCTGCGGTGACCTTAAGTTTGGACGCACAGTTCATTCGCTGGCAAAGGCAATGAGCCGCTACAGAAACAACAAGTTTGTGTTCATAAGCCCGGAAGAACTTAAAGTTCCGGAATATATAACAGAAGACATTCTTAAACCTGCAGGAATAGAATACACAACAGCCGAACGCCTCGAAGACGTTATCGGCGATTTGGACATTCTTTACATGACGCGTGTTCAGAAAGAGAGGTTCTTTAACGAACAGGACTATATCCGCCTTAAAGACAGTTACATTCTTGACCGCGACAAAATGAAGCTTGCAAAACAGGACATGATTGTTCTGCATCCTCTTCCGCGTGTAAATGAAATTGCTCCTGAAGTAGACGATGACCCGCGCGCAGCTTACTTTAAGCAGGTAAAATACGGAATGTTTGCACGCATGGCTCTCATGGCAAAACTGACAGGATGTCTCTGATTCTACGGGGTATAATATGATTAACATTGCAGAAATAAAAAACGGACTTGTTATTGATCACATTCAGGCGGGAACAGGCTGGAAAGTTTTTAAGTGGCTGGGCCTCGACAAGGCAAACTTTTCTACTGCACTTATTATGAATGCGGCTTCAAAGAAAAGCGAACGCAAAGATATGATCAAAATAGACAACATAATCAACATAGATTACAGCGTACTCGGTTACATCGATGCAAATATTACTGTAAACGTCATTCAGGATTCAAAGATTGTGCGCAAAATAAAAATGTCACTTCCCGACAAGATTGAAGGCGTTATTGAATGCAAAAATCCGCGCTGCATTACAATGACAGAACATTATGTTCCGCAGGAATTCCACCTAGTAAACCGCGAAAAACAGGAATACAGATGCGTCTACTGCGATGCACTTTATAAATCTGGAACAATAGGAATGGTCGGAGAAGAATAATGCTTCTTATTTACAATGCGCGTCTGGTCGACAAAAATATTGATATAAAAAATTCGGCAGTTCTGATAGAAAAAAACAAAATTGCCGGTTTTCCTTCAAAGACAAATGTACAAATGCTTCTTAAAGATCCCAAAGTTTCGTCTTTTAACGCACGCGGTCTTACGCTCATGCCGTCTTTTATAGATATGCACGCGCACTTCAGAGACCCTGGACTTACGCAGAAAGAAGACATTGAAACAGGTTCAAAAGCAGCTGCAGCCGGAGGATATGGACTTCTTGTTCTTATGCCCAATACAAATCCAGTTATTTCTTCACAGGAAGCAGCACTTGCAAACGACAAAAAGGCCGCAGATTTTGGCTTTGCAGACGTAATCCAGAGTGTGAGCATAACAAAAGACTTCGACGGAAAAACCATTTCCCATCTCGAAGAACTGAATGCAAAATCGGTTCCGGTTATTACAGAAGATGGAAAAGAAGTTGCAGACTCAGACGTAATGTTCCGCGCAATGTGCACCGCGGCAAAAAAGAAGCTCATTGTTGCATGTCACTGCGAAGATCCTTCACTTGCAGCGGCGGCCCGTCCGTTAAGAAAAGAAGCGCTTGAAAATGCAGCCGCAGACAAGGGCCGTGCAGTAAAACTTCTTAAACAGGCAGACGAACTTCTGCAGCTGGCAGAAGACTGCGCTACGTTCAGAAACATGCGTCTTGCAGAACAGTCAGGCTGCCGCCTTCACTTGTGCCACGTAAGTACAGCAAAATGTATTGAAGCCGTACACCGCGTAAAAAAAGAAGGAATAAAAGTAACATGCGAAATCACGCCGCATCATCTTGGGCTTTCAGAAAACAAGACAAATATTTTTCATATCGTAAACCCGCCTTTAAGAAGTGAATCAGACAGAAAAGCACTGGTTAAAGCTCTTTTGGACGGAACCGCGGACGTAATTTCTACTGACCACGCGCCTCACACTCTTGAAGACAAGGCAGCAGGCAGTCCAGGATTCAGCGGGCTTGAAACTTCGTTTGCAGTCTGCAACACGGTTCTTGTAAAACAAAACGGGATGAAACTTAAAAAACTGTCCGAACTTATGTCGGCAAAGCCTGCAGAAATTCTTGGAATAAAAGACAGGGGACTTCTGCAAGAAGGGTTCGACGCAAGTCTTGTTCTTGTAGACCCCGACAAACAGTGGACAGTCCGCGGTGAAGAATTTGCCAGCAAAGGAAAATATACTCCACTTGAAGGAAAAAAACTTACAGGAACAATCGCAGCCACTTTCCTTCACGGAAAAATAGTTTACCAGGAATAGAAATGGACTTTACCAACATTTTTGTAATTCTCTTTACCACAGGAACAGTTTTTGATTTTGTGCTGAATCAGTTTCTTGAATTTACCGATTATTCGTCGCGCAAAAAAAATGGTACAAAAGTTCCTGCAGAAATAAAAGGACTTATTGACGAAGCAACTCTTAAAAAAACATGCAGCTATGAAAATGCAAAATATTTCATGTGGATTCCGCGTGCAGCTCTCATGCTGATTTTGGACTTTGTTCTGGTATTCTTCGGTTTTTACGTTCAGCTGTTCAATTTTTTCTGGTCTGCAACGAACAATATTTATCTTACGGCAATTGCATTTGTGTTTCTTTCTTCCATTCCGTCTGATTTACTGGAACTCCCGTTTGAACTCGCTGATGAATTCAGCATAGAAAAAAAATTCGGATTCAGCAACATGAGCTTTAAAATGTGGATTTGTGACCGGATTAAATCGCTTGCCGTTAATCTGATTGTTTCGGTCCCGCTTTTGTGTGCTGCATGTGCACTTCTTTCCCATGCCGGCAGCTGGTGGTGGTTTCTTTTGGGAACAATTTTTGTTGTACTTTCGCTTGGTATGAGTTTTGTTTACCCCGTGTGGATTGCACCTTTGTTCAATAAGTTTACGCCCCTCGAAGACACAGAACTCAAGCAAAGAATTGAAAAACTTTTTGAACAGAATGGATTCAGAACCAGCGGCGTTTTTATTATGGACGCATCAAAAAGAAGCAGGCACAGCAACGCATATTTTACCGGCTTTGGAAAAACGAAGCGCATTGTTCTTTACGACACTCTCGTTGAACAACTTACAGCCCCGCAGATTGAAGCTGTTCTTGCACACGAACTGGGACACTACAAGCACAGGCACATTATAAAAAGAATCTGTGTTTCTATTCCGCTTGTATATGCCGTTTTGTTTGCAGCAAGCATTATTGTACGCAAAACTTGTCTTTACACAGGCTTTGGTTTTGAACCGGCAACAGACAGCAACGGCAACGTTGGCTCTTATATTCAGATTGTGGGATTTTTCCTGCTGAGTCTGAGTCTGGGCGGATTTTCAAAACTGCAGTCGCTTGTTGCAAATGCATTCAGCCGGCGCGATGAATTTGAAGCAGACGCATTTTCTGCAAAGATTTGTCACAGCGGCAAACCACTCGCAGAGGCTCTTATTAAACTGAATAAGGAAAATCTTACGGAACTTACGCCGCCCAGAATTTACTGTATGTTCAATTACAGCCACCCGCCGCTTTTGGAAAGAATACGTGCAGTAGAAGCGGCAGAAGAAAAGGCAGAATCCAAAAACTGAAGTGTTCCCGGCAAATAAAAAGAGCCCAGATAATCACCGGCACCGCAACACGAAAGATACCGTTGCTTCCTTCCGGATCTGGCGGGGTTTTCTAACAGTTGCGTGCAGCGCATCTGGGCTCAACGGAAAGAGGGGGATTCGAACCCCCGGTACCTTTTGAGTACGCACCCCTTCCAAGGGTGTACCTTAAACCACTCGGACATCTTTCCAAAAAAATACAGGACTTTTTGAATTAAGAAATCCCTACAAAGAATCTAACGCTAAAAAAGAAAACTAGTCAATGTACGGCAATTGTGCAAGAAGGAAATAATGAGCGGAAAGAGGGGGATTCGAACCCCCGAAACCCTTAAAAGAGTTTAACGGTTTTCGAGACCGCCCGATTCGACCGCTCTCGCATCTTTCCAAACAATCGAAATTCAAAAACCTGTAAAACTTATCGAGACTAACACGATTCGAACGTGCGACCCTCACCTCCGCAGGGTGATGCTCTAATCCAGCTGAGCTATAGTCTCATAAAACAAGATTCTGCCGCTAAAGCAAGAAAGCCTTGTTCTAGTAGCGGAGGCGACAGGGGTTGAACCTGCCCGGCCCTTTAGGAACCGACGGTTTAGCAAACCGTTGTATTACCGCTCTACCACGCCTCCAAATTCCTAAATACTTTTGTTTTAGGTACGGAGCGAGAGGGATTCGAACCCCCGGTATCTTTCGACACGCCTGTTTTCAAGACAGGTACTTTCGACCACTCAGACATCGCTCCATGAATGTATTCAGATTATATAATAAAAGACAATAATATGTCAATAGAAGAAAAGCTTTGTATGTAGTTTTTTTTATTTTTTTTAAAATAATTGAGTTTAGAACGAGGCACCTGTTCATATAATGAATTCTTATATGTATTCGCCCTGTAAAATGGTTCCTACAAGATCACCCTGAACAGTCCAACGAGCGTAACATAAGGTGTTTTTTCAAGAAGTAAATCCTTGTATTCTGCAAGTCCAGCATAACCGGTATTTTCTTCGATTGCATAGTGCACATCATTTGTATAAAAAACCACAATTGTATTGTCTTTCTGACATCCGGCAAAAATCGAAGCCGGAATAAAAAATACAGTTACAATAAATTCACGAGCTTAACAAAAAGCTGTTTTTCTCTTTTTCATATTTCCTCCAAAAGAATTGCATCGCATAAAAACAGCATAATTTTACACCAAAAACAGCCACTTTTTATTTTCTTTTTACTTCTTTTAATAATTTAATTTTTCTTCTATAATGACAGCATTATGACAACAAAAAAAGATTCTTCTTTTTATAATTCAAATCCGTTAAAAATATTTTTTTCTTATTACAGGCCGCATTTAAAATATTTTGTACTTGATATGATTTGTGCCACGCTGATTGCGCTGATTGATATTTCTTTTCCTGTTGTAACAAAATATGCAATTGACTCGATTATTCCGAATCAGAACTTTAAATTCTTTGCAGTTTTCTGCCTGGCGATTTTTGCAACTTTTTTGCTAAGAAAATTATTCACCTGGTTTGTAAATTACTGGGGACATTATTTTGGAGTGCTTGTCGAAACTGATATGCGCCGTGATGTTTTTTCTCATCTTGAAGAACAGAGTTTTTCTTTTTATGACAAAAACAGAACAGGAAAACTAATGAGCCGCGCGACAACTGATCTTTTTGAAATTACAGAACTTGCGCACCACGGTCCTGAAGATTTTTTGATTTCAATTTTAACTTTAATCGGTTCATTCATTCTTCTTTTGCAGATAAGAATGGAACTTGCAGTTATAGTTTTTATTTTTGTTCCGCTTACAATTTTAGTTACAATTCTGTCGCGCAAAAAACTTTCTGAATCTTCAAAAAAAGTCAAAGAAACGACTTCAGAAATCAACGCAAATCTTGAATCTAGCATTTCGGGTATTCGTGTTACAAAAGTTTTTACGAATGAAGAATACGAAAAAAAGCGTTTTGAAAATGAAAACAAAAATTTTCTGAATGCAAAAAAAATATTTTATAAAAATATGTCGGACTTTCATTCCAATGTAGAATTTTTTATGAATCTTTTGAGCCTTTTAGTTTTGGTTCTTGGCGGCTTTTTTATTATGAATGGGAAAATGCTTATTTCTGATCTGGTGGCTGCAAATCTTTTTATTCAGGCTTTTTCTTCTCCGATAAGGCGGCTTACTTTTTTTGTTGAACAGTTTACAACCGGAATGGCAGGCTTTAAACGCTTTCTTGAAATTATGAAAGTTGACACTTCAATTAAAGAATCACAAGGTGCAAAAGAAATTTCTTTTTCGCGCGGAAACATTAAATTTGAAAATGTAAGTTTTTCGTATACAGACGGAATTGAAGTTTTAAAAAATATAAATCTTGATATTCATTCGGGACAGAAGTTTGCGCTCGTAGGACTTTCTGGTGGCGGAAAATCTACAATCTGTAATCTGCTTCCGCGTTTTTATGATATTACTGAAGGAAAAATTCTGCTCGACGGAATTGATACAAAACTCATTACACTTAAATCTTTGCGTAAACAAATAGGCGTTGTCCAGCAGGATGTATTTTTATTTGCAGGAACAATCAAAGAAAATATCTCTTACGGAAAAATCGGAGCAACTGATGAAGAAATAATTGCAGCAGCAAAAAAAGCAGAAATTCACGAAGACATTTTAAAAATGCCGAACGGTTATGACACAATTGTAGGTGAACGCGGAATAAAACTTTCTGGCGGACAGAAGCAGCGTGTTTCGATTGCAAGATGTTTTTTGAAAAATCCTCCTATACTGATTCTGGACGAAGCAACAAGCGCACTTGATACAGCAACAGAAATCAAAATTCAGCATTCATTCGATGAACTTTCAAAAGGAAGAACAACTTTGATTATTGCACACAGACTTTCTACAATTCAAAACGCAGACTGCATAGCCGTTGTAGGCGAAAAAGAAATTCTAGAAACAGGAACCCACGCAGAATTACTTGCAAAAAACGGCGCTTATGCAAAACTTTATGCTCCGTTATAAGATGAAGTTGTTCCGTGCGGGATTTGTCTGTTTTGAAAGAAGATTGTCGTCAAATTCGGCAATAAAAATATCTTTTTATTCTTCCTCAAATGTCTTATAATTTTCGACCTGATCCATTACCTGGTTAAAAACTTCCTGTGAATAAATTGGTGGATATCCGTTATCAAACAAACAGAACTTAATATCGGATTTAAGTTGATTGCGAACATTAATGTTATTTAACCAGTCTGTAAAACTGGATTTAAGATCAATAAGTTCCTTTATCTTTTTTGCAAGTTTCTGGATTTTTTTGTTTACCATTATGCCTGCATCAGCATCAAAAACATCTTCACCGTATTCAAAGTCCTTTTCATCACGCATTTTTATCAAAATATCGTAGAAGGCCATTTCTTCAAATGTAAGCCCAAGCTTTCTAAAACGCTCTTTATCTTCGTTCAATTCTTTAAGAATGTTTTCTGCCTGGATTGTTGCATTTTTTATAATCTGATCTGCAGTAATATCCTGTGTATCACCAGCTTCTTTGGCTGACAACTGTTTTCTTCTGTCATGATATAGGGCAATTGTTTCATCCAGCATTTCTTTGTATTTTTTTGCTGAAGTTTTATTTACTTTTCCGTATTCAGTAATCTTTTTGCGAAGAAGTTTCATAAGAACTTCAAGGCGAGTGGCCGGCATTTTTATATCAGCCAACCGATCAAGAAATTCTGGACCAAGGATATCTACCTGATCTCCTTCCTGAAGAATACTTTCAACATTACTGTACTTAAGAGCTTCTTCAACCATCGTAGAAACATACTTATTCATTGAATCTGTGTCCAAATCAGTTGATCCACTCATTTTTCGGACAAATCCCGCAATTGCCATAAAACTTTGGGCTAAAGCAGATTCTTCGTCTGAAAGTTCTCCTGATGGCTGGCAGATATCATATGCTGCTCTAAGACGTTTTACAGTATTCAAGAAATATGTTTTAAAAGAAACTTTTTTGGCAGCTTTTGTTCCTTTATTTTCAAGATTTAATTCTTCTGTCGATTTATAAACATATTCTGCAGCAAGGTTCAAAAGTTTATAACGCTGAATATCTGTTGTATGCGGATCAATGAATGGTTCTAAGTCAAATTCCCTGAAAAGTAATTTTACAATTTCTAAATATTCACGGAAGATTTCTGTTGCCTGTTCGATATCATCTCCAGAAGGTCCACCACCTCCGCTTCCACCACCATAAACTTTCATAGCTTCAAGCATATTGTCGCGGATACCAATATAGTCAATGATAAGACCAAAATTTTTGCCAGGATATTTTCTGTTTACTCGGCTGATAGTCTGAATAAGACCATGTTTTTGAAGAGGCTTGTCATTATACATATAAGTCAAAGTATCTACGCTAAAACCAGTAATCCACATATCAACAACGATAACAAGACGAAGATTTGATTCTGGCTGTTTAAAAGCTGCGTCCAGTTTATCACTGCGTTCATCGTTCTTTACGCCACCAAGATAGTTGTACATATCTTCTTTGTCATTGGAACCTACACTGGCAACCATAGCGATACACGGCATTTCTTCAAGTTCAGAAAAGACTTCTGGTTTTACAGTCATTCCGTCCGGGTGCTTTTTTTCAACAAACCATTCGGGATACTTTTCTTTGAACTGACACAAAAGATCATAGGCAATTTTTCTGTTTGCACAAACAATCATTGCTTTCTGAACACGTTCCGGATCTTTTTCACATCGGCTGGTAAAGTCATCATGAATATCAATGGCGAGTTTTGAAAGTCTCCCCTTTTCTCCAAGAATAACTTCCATGGAACTCATAGCTTCTTTACTTGCCTTTATGTCTTCGGCAGTGGCACCGTCGTCTGCGCATTTTTTGTAATAGGCTTCAATTTTTGCAACAGTTGCAGGGTCTGCCAGAACTTTTGCAATTCGAGGATGATATTTAATTGGAACTGTAAGTCCGTCGGCTACAGCCTGATCCATTGTATAGCGGTCAATTTCTTCACCAAAAGTCTGATAAGTTTCATCAATCGGAGTCCCTGTAAAACCAACAAAAGTTGCATTTGGAAGTGCTTCTCTCAAAACTTTTGCATACGGTTTTGAAATCAACGCTTTCATATTTTGGTCAGCATCTTTTGTAAACTTAATCTGTTTTGCATTTTCAAGCTGAGTACGATGAGCTTCATCACTAAAACAGATAATGTTGCTGCGTGTATTTATTTCGCCAATCGGGTCATCTTTCCTGTCACAAAACTTCTGGATTGTAGTGATGTAGAATCCACCAGATTCCCGAGTTTTTAATTCATTGCGGAGTTCTTTGCGAGTCTTTACAACTTTTACTTCACCAAGACTCAAAAACTCTTTTGATTTTCCAAATAATTTGATTCCCTGTTTTTGAAGATCATCACGGTCAACTATCATTAAAATTGTTGGAGAACCAAGTTCTTTCTGACATCTGAGAGAAAGCTGTCGGGCAAGAAAAGCCATTGTGTAAGTTTTTCCACAACCGGTAGCACCAAAATATGTACCACCTTTTCCAGTATGTTCAACTACAGATTTTTTTATACTTTCTCGTAAAAGTCTTGTTGCAAAAAATTGCGGATAACGGCATACAATTTCAACTTCATTTGAATCAAAAATCTTATCCTGGAAGTATACATAATCTCTGAAAATTTCAAGGAAGCGATCCGGAGCATAAACACCATAAACCAAGCATTCAAATTCATCTAAAGAAGAATCTGCAATCGGTTCATCGTCATTAATTCGGCGCCATGTATAAAAATGCTCATACGGAGTTTTTACAGTTCCAAGTCTTGTTTTTACTCCGTCACTAATGCATGCAAGAGGACAATAATGCAAAAGATGAGGAATATCGCGCCAGTAGCGGACTGTAATTTGTTCAAAAGCATCGTGAATCGTAGCTTTGTCGTCTGCAGGATTTTTTAGTTCAATAATACAAAGTGGAAAACCATTAACATAAAGCAGAATATCTGGACGGCGATTTTTCTTTTCATTATTGTTTGTGTATTCAACAGTAAACTGATTAACAACTTTGAAAATATTTTTTTCTGGTTTTTCAAAATCAATAAAATTGACAGTTCTTGCAATTCCATCACTAGGAGTGTACTGCATTCCGTCAACAAAAAAGTTATAGGCTTTGTGCAAAGTTTCAAACTGAGACTGACCGCCGATAAGACGCATAGAGTCAGAAAGCTTTCCAATATCGTCTTCTGCTAAATCGGGATTTGTGTTTTTGAGGAATGATTTTAAATCATCAAGAATAAGTGTTTCATCCTGTTTTGAACGGGCAACATCATCCCCAGCCTGGTAAGTCCAACCTGCATCTTCTAGATACTGAATGAAGACATTTTCAAAATCATATTCACAAAATCTTCCATTGTACTGTTTTAACTTTGGCATAAATCTCTTCCTTAATTTGAATGTGCTGCTTTCTGCACTAATGCAGGGCACAAGTTTTTTATTTTTTCGCGTGCTATTTCTGAAATGCGTTTGCATTCTTCGTAGCAGTTAAACAAGTTCACAATTTTTTGCTGAATTTCGAGCGGAGGAAGTGGAATCTGAATTTCGTGGAATCTATCAAAATCAAGATTTGAACGGACACTTGAATCACTTAAAAACCAACCCAAACGATCCATTTCGGAACGTTTAAAATTCATCATTATGAATTCCGGAAGAATATTTGTATCAGTTACAGAATAAGTTGTGTAAGCTGGAGAAACCAAACCGTCTACAGCGACGTTATATAATCCAAAACGAATACAAATATCACGACCTGTCTGCATTCCTGAAAATACAAACTTTCCCTTCGTGATGACTTTGTATTTTGATTTATCAAGTCCATCTGTTGTTGCAACCGAAGGCATAAAAACTTTATCTTTATTGATTCCAAGAAATTCTAAATCACGATTATCAAAGTTGATTTTCTCATCAATCTCAATCATATCTCCCAGTCTCTTCATCGGATACTTTTTCTTGCAATCCACAATAAATGCCTGGCAGCTTTCTTCCAGAGGTTCTAAAAGTTTTTCGTTTTCTTCGGCGAGTTCTTTGAGTCCGTTATAAACCGCCACAAGTTCTTTTTGTGTTTCAATTGACGGAAGCGGGATTTGAACTCGGCACATTTCCGACCAGTCAAAAGTTTCACGAGCACTTCCCCAAGAATTAAAACGTGAATATCTGTCAAATTCAGTTCTGCTTAAAAGTAAATACAAATACTCTGGTAAAAGTATGTTTTCATCTTTTGAACGAAAAATAATGTATGACGAGGAAAGAATAAATGTTGAATCAGTATCATTCATTGCAAGAGAAATTTTTCCACCATTTCTTGAAGTTACAGTTACATAACAAAAATCATTAGGCTGCATTACTTTATATGGATTTAAGGAAACGCCATTCATATCAGCTTTTGTAAAAATCAATTTTTTTTCAATACTAATTCCGCGAACATCATCAATTCCGTATTTACCTTCGCTATTACGCTCATCACAAAGTTCTATCAAATCCCCAAGTCTTACCATTGGTGCATGTTCTAATTTATTTTCATTCATCATAAAGTCTCTCTGTTTAGAACTTCCCATTGACCGTATGTTTTTCCACCGGTTCTCTTGATAAGTCCAGCTTCTTTTAGTTTTGAAATATGGTCTTTAACTGTTCGTTCGCTTTGCTTTGTTGTTTCTGAAAGTTGCTTTACCGTTGCTGTCGGATTTCGTTTTATTGATTCAAAAGTTGTAAGTGCAATCTTTGGGCAGTCTTTGGGCAGTCTTTGGGCAGTATTCCCATTATTTTCTTCTATATAGCGTTCTGTCGGATTTATAGTCGGATTTTCTGCACTTTCACTTGTCCGAACATTATTCTGTGCATCCCACGAGAAATCATCATTAAGAGGTACTGTTATTCTAAAAATATCCCCTTCCATAAATTCAGGATCAGCACCGGAATATTTGTAAGAATAATTAAATAGTTTTCTCACACCAGAACCAAGCTTATCGGAATAACCAATATTTCTAAAAAATGAAGCAATCAACGGATTTTTTGCATAAGGCTCTAAATTTTCCGGTGTAATAAGCCCATCTTTTCTTGCACGGTTGGCATTTTCTACATACATTCTGTCTTTTTCGATTACGAATTTTGCCTGATATGCACTTACAAATTCTCTGTGCATCAAAGTATTCACAATCATTTCTCGGGCAATAATATTTCTTAACGAAAGTCTTACTTTTCCATCTTCAAGATAAAATTTATCAGAAAGATGTTTCACTGCAAATTCGAAAAGACGGTCATAACTTTCAATCAAATTCGTCTCAACAATCAGTCTGTCGTCATAGCGGTCAACATTCACTTTTCTGAGTAAAGCATCGGTAGAATAAGCTGGTGCCACATCACGAATAACGTCATCTTTTCCAAGAAGCATAACCGCGGCAAGATTAAATCCTTTTTCGCCCGTAACCCTATCTTCTGTATACAGCCCGGCACTTTTAAGAAGTTCCGCATCGGTCATCTTTTCCCACGGATGAACTCCAGAAGAATTATTTTTCGCCATAGTCCTTACAAGAGGAAGTAAATCCAATCGTAAGTCATCAAAATGAACATAAGGATAAACTTTTCGCTCTGTAAATATTTCCTGTTTGCGAATATACATTTGGGCAATATCTGTCGTTGATGTAACTTTTACATCAGAATCATTTACACGATTGTAAATAACTTTCTTAAAACTTATTACTTCACCAGAAACAGGCACATGAATATGAATTAATGTCTTCTTTTCGTAAGTTATAATTTCCGGGTCAAGGGTTAAAGTTGGCGAAAAAAGATTCGGATTTGCCAAAACTGTAATGATATTTTTTACCATCGACGACGCAGCTTTTTCTGGAACACCGTTTACAGTTCCGTCATCCAGAATACCAAGATAAATATCTCCCCCAAACCTATTTGAAAACGAGCAGACAGTTTCATAAACATCTTGCTCAATATTTCCACCACAGCGTTTAAATTCTACAGAAACAGTTTCTCCAATCTGTCTTATTCTATCCAGACTTTCTTTCTTACTTGCATTCATATCCAAGTCCTTCAAATGCAGCTTTGATTTTACTTGTATTGTTTTCATGAGCCTTCAAAAGTTCACTTACCGTTTTGCTTGTTTCTTTGAGGGTTGCATCGTAATCAATGTTACTGTCACGGTCTACAAATTCAATGTAACGACTTGGAACAAGTGAGTAATTGTTTGCTTTAAGAGTTTCAAGTCCAACACTTTTGTAAAGTTCAGGCTGTGCGTAATTTAAGCCGTCAGTTCCAACTTCCTGCCATTTGTGGTAGATTTCTGCAGCTTTTGAAATTTGTTCACTTGTAAGAGCATACTTTTTTTTCTGCATGTTTTTTACACCGTTATTCCATTCATCACCTGTCCAACTGCGTAAATCCATAAAAAGAATTTCATTCTTGCGATTACGGAGAATTCTGTCCTGGTATTTTCCACCCTCTTTGTTTTCGTTCAGAATCCAAAAAGAAACACTTATATCAGTTGTAATGAACAGTTCTCTTGGAAGAATAATGATTGCTTCAACTTTATCGTTTTCAATAAGCTTTTGGCGGATAACCGGAGCTGTTCCATCTGCATCACCCAAAGCACCGTTTGCAAGTAAAAAACCGGCAACACCCTTCTTTGGCTTAAGATGACTTAACATATGAAGAACCCATGCATAGTTTGCATTGCTTTCTGGAGGAAGAGCATAACTGGCCCAACGGCTGTCATTTGTTTTCATTGTATCTGCATCAAACCAGTTTTTAAGATTGAACGGCGGATTTGCCATAATGTAGTCAAATGAAATTCCCTTATGAAGATCCAGACGAAAAGTATTTTCCGCTTCTTCGCCAAGGTTGTGGCTGATACCACGCAAAGCAAGATTCATTTTTGCAAGACGATAAGTTGCAGGTTCTTTTTCCTGTCCGTAAACATTGATACGGCTGATGTCGCCTTTTTTTGCTTCAATAAGTGCTGCAGACTGAACAAACATACCGCCGGAACCACAGCAAGGATCGTATAAAGTTCCGTCAAACGGCTGAATAAAACTTGCAATAAGTTCTACAACGTCATGAGGAGTATAGAATTCTCCGTCTTCTTTTGTAGCATTTACGGCAAATTCTTTAAGAAAGTATTCATAAACATAACCGATAAGATCACGCTGAGTTCCAAACTGTTTGTGAGTAATTTTTGTTACTTCATCAATAATCTGCTTTATGTCGTTTGGAGCAAGATTTCTTGCAGTAAAAGTTCCTTCAACAAAACAACCTTTAAGTTGTTCACTTGAATTGGAAAGACTTCGAAGAGCCGTATCAAGAGCAACGTTCAAACCGCTGGCAGAAGTATTGATAATTGTGCTCCAGCGAGATTCTTCAGGAAGATAGAAAGTTCCATCTGTAAAAGTCGGATCATCAATAAAAGCAGCTTTTACATTCGGATCATTAATATCCATACCACGAGCAATAAGCTCCTTCTTAAGATTTTCAATTCCGTCATCAAACTTTTCTCCTATAAAGCGAAGAAAAATAAGAGTGAGCATCATATCGCGCTTTTCAAAGAATGAACCAGAGTTTTTTGCATTACGAAGAATATCACGACATTTAAAAAGAATGTCATCTATATTAAGTGGTTTTTCTGTTTTAGTTTTTGCTTTTGCCATTTTTTATAAATCTCCAACGATATGTTTTAAAACATTAATATGCCATTAAATCCATTATATCACAAATTTGAAACTTTTTTAATAATGATAATTGACTTAATCGGAACTTGGGCAATCGGTGTTCCTGTCGGACTTTTAACAGCATTTGTTTTTAAACTTTCTGTTGTGCCTGGCTGCAGGGTACCTGCAATTTCATGAATATAGCGTTATATCTTCTTACAGAACAAAAAATTATCGTTTTATTAATTCTGAATTAAGTCAAATAGATATATAATTTTCTCATGAAACACTCAGTATGGGAAAATTTATTTACAGCTCTTATACTAAACACAATAATTACTTCTGCATCATTTGCACAGAACACAAAAACCGTAGAAGAACTTCTTTCCGGTTACCTGCGCACAAATCTCACACTGCTCAAGTTGTCTTCGGAAGTTCAGAATCAGGAGCTGGAAAATAAATCTTCTCTAATAGAAAACGGAATCGCTGTCTCCCTTTCTACAGGAAGCATAACAATTTCTACGGCGAATTCTTCGGGCACAGACAACAACGGTTACGGAACAATTGTTTTTTCTTCAAAACCACAGGCATCACTTACAGTACCGCAAGCCTCAAACCTTAATCTTTCATTTTCGTCATCAATTGAATTCAGCAACAACGAAATGAATGCAGATTCAACAGAGATTTTACTTGAAGCAAATATATTTTCAGGCGCAAGGCTTGAAAGAAAAATAAAACTCATGGAATCTGAGCGCAAGGTACTCGAAGCAAAACGCGCCCTTCAAAATGGATTCCTTACTGCCGAAAAAGAATTTTACGAAGAACTGCGCAGTCTTTACAAAACAAAAGCCGACATCGTAACTGCGCAAAAAGATTTATATGAAGATACAATTGAATTTGAAAAAATAAAAGCTCAGGGATACAGTTCAGTTTCATCAAAATATAGGCTTGCAAAACTGGAACTTCTTTCTGATGAACACAAAATAGAATCTTACCGCCACGAACTTGAACACAATACAAGAATCTTTGCTTTAAAATGCGGCCTTTCAATAACAGATGCGGCAGATTTTCTTCCAAAAGAAATTCCTGAAGTACAGCCGGTAAAAGCAGGAGCCTTTGACAAAAATACATTTACAGAAACAGAAACCGCCATCTGGAATCTGAACATAAACAGTTTAAAGCGCAAAGCAGATCAAAGTCTTACGTTAAAAGCCGGCGCAGGTTACACTTTTGCAAATGATATTACAGATACAAAATCAGACACAATCGATGCAACGGCTGCACTCACACTGAACGAAACGGCACTCACTCTTGGCGCAGGAATTTATTTTCCAACAGACGATGCGGCAAATCCATCATACAAATTTTCACTTGGTCTTAACCCGAATAAATTCCGCACACAAAAAATTACAGACCGGCAAAAAGTAATTTCCGAAGACCAGGAAAAAATAGCCATTGAATCTGCACGAAACAATTACATTACATCAATTATTTCACAGAACAGCGAACTCGAAGACATACTTTGGAGCCGGCAAAAAAATTCAGAAACATACAAACTTTATTCAGACCTCGAAGCCGATACAAAAAGTCATTTTGAGCAGGGAATAATTTCTGAAAGTGAATATAAAACAGCGGAAGTAAACAAAGAAAATTACCGCATCCAGTGTCTTTTGGATCAAATTGATCTGATAATTTACAACAATAATACCAAATTAAAATTTACGCGCGACGAAGAAATTATCGGAGGGAATATAAAATGAAATCAAAAAAAATACCGGTCATAATTATTTGTTCAGCAATACTTATTGGAGCAGCAGTTTCAATCACAGCAATAAAAAACAAATTGTCGCCATCGCAAACTTCGCAGACAACATACATTGTAAAAAAAGAAATTTACAAAAACGAAATAAGTGTTTCGGGAACAGTTTCTGCAGCACAGGAACAAACGCTGCAGGCTCTCTCTGACGGAACAGTCGTCGCGGTTTTTGTAAAACAGGGTGACAAAGTAAAAAAGGGCGACACAATAATTCAACTTGATGACACAACACAGCAGTATAATCTTGCAAAACATGACTACGAAATGGAAACAACGCGCATAAGCGGTTCAAGAAAAGAACTTGCCCTTAAAGAGACAGAGCGTCTTTCTCTTTTACAAAAAATTTCCGAACGCAAAGTTCTTGCGACTTTCGACGGAATCATTGCAGACATTGATGTTTCAGTAGGTGACTCTCTCGAAGCAAAAGATTCTGTCGGAACTCTGGTTGATGCCAGCTATCTTATTGCAGATGTAGAAATTCCTGAAACAGATGTTGCAAAATTAAAAACGCAGCAGTCCGTGGAATTCACTTTTCCTTCCTACGACGGAACAGTTAACGGTTATGTAGTAGGATGGCCTGCAATAGGTGAAATTACCGACAGGGGCGCAACAATTGTAAAAGCGCGTTTAAGAATCGACGAATATCCTGCAGAAGTTCTTCCGAATTTTTCTTTCAGCGGAAAAATCAAAATCAGTCCCGATCAGGAATTTTTAATTATAGAAAGAAATGCAGTCGGCCGTGACAAAAACGGAGCCTACGCAATTCTTGACGGAACAAATGAAAAAATTAAAATCACTGTGGAACCTTACGGAAAAGAATATGTAAAAATTACCAGCGCCAATTTAACAGAAGGACAAATTCTTTCTGAACAGACGGCTCCCAAAGTTTCAGGAACAAACAGACGTGATGGTCCTCCACCAGGAGGCAGATAATGGCCGCTGTGATTATAGAAATGCAGAATGTACGCCGCGAATATTCTGTAGGTGATACAAAAATCTATGCATTAAGGGATGTCTCTTTTCAAATTAAACAGGGAGAATTTGTTTCAATAATGGGACCGTCCGGTTCAGGAAAATCTACATGCATGAACATGATAGGATGCCTTGACAAGCCGTCTTCGGGCACTGTAAAAATTGACGGGAAAGAAACTGCTCTAATGAATGAGAATGAACTTGCAGTACTGCGCAATAAAACCGTAGGCTTCGTGTTCCAGCAATATTTTCTTTTACCGTCAATGAGCGTCCTTGAAAATGTAATGCTTCCGTTAAGATACGCCGGTATACCGCGCGCACAGAGAATGCAGACAGCCACCGAAGCATTGAAGAAAGTAGGACTTGAAAACAGAATGAACCACAGACCGCACGAACTTTCCGGTGGCCAGAAACAGCGGGTTGCCATCGCGCGCGCAACAGTAACGTGTCCCAAAATAATACTTGCCGACGAACCAACAGGAGCACTGGACAGTGAAACCGGGCGTTCCGTAATGCACATGTTCCGCGAAATAAATGAAACTGGAACAACAGTTGTTATAGTAACACACGATCCAGGAATAGGGAAAAGTGCCGACCGCTGCATAAAAATTTTAGACGGACTTATTCAAAATGATTGAAGATTTTTTAAACGCAATTTCAAATTTCCGCAGAAACAAAACCCGCACTTTTTTATCACTGCTTGGAATAATTATAGGCGTTGCGTCGGTAATTGTAATCATGAGTATGGGACAAAGTTCCTCGCAGGAAATTGAAGGCACATTCGGTTCTTCAGGACTGGACATGGTAAGTATAACCAAAGGGTTTTTCAGAAGAAACCGGAGTGCAGTTACAATTAATTTTGACGAAGAATTCCGTGAAGAACTTTTTGGTGAAATTGAAGGAATAAAAAAAATCTGGTACGAAAACAATTTGTCTGCAACAGTTTCCTACGACCAGACAAGTGCTTCGGCATCATGCACAGCCGTAGAAACAGGATACATGCAGACTTTCGGAATGCAGCTGGAATACGGTGACTATTTTTCTGTAACCGACGATGTAATGGGACAGCAGAAAATAATTTTGGGAAGTGACATTGCATCCACACTTTTTCCAAACGGAGATGCTTTGGGAAAATACGTACTCGTTGTAACAAACAAAGTGCGGTTCAGTTTTGAAGTAACAGGCGTTTTAAAGGAACAGAATTCTGGAATGGAAAATACAACTTCGTCCTGCTACATTCCGCGCGGCTTTTACGAAAAAAAAATCTCGCCCAATCCAAAAGCGTCCACCGTCATGGTTCAGGCTATATCAAAGTCACGAACAACAAAACTTCTTGAAGAGATAGAAACTTACTGTACAAAAAAAACCGGCACTGAAGGTTCTGTAAATGTAATGTCAATGCAGGCAATGATTGAACAAATTCAGACAATTCAAAAATCAATAAGTGTAATGCTTTCTGCAATAGCCGCAATTTCTCTTCTTGTCGGCGGAATAGGAATCATGAACATAATGATTGTAACAGTAACAGAGCGCCGTCAGGAAATAGGGATCCGTAAAGCACTCGGAGCAAAACCTTCAATAATAAGACGCCAGTTTTTAATAGAGTCAGCAAGCATTTCCCTTCTTGGCGGAATCATCGGAATTATCTTTGGAATAATCGTAAGTTTTGTAATAGAATATGTTCGCTCGCAAAGTTTTATAATCAGCTTAGAGTCCTGCATCGTTGCATTCGTGTTTTCTGTTTTTGTAGGAATTTTCTTTGGATTAAGCCCTGCATCAAAAGCAGCAAAACTCGATCCTGTTGTCGCACTTTCAGGAGAATAAGTTAAACTTTTGTTTAAGTAATTTATCTTATAATCACAACAAAAGAATTTTCGTTTCCAATAAACTGCGCGCGGCTGAAGTCTGCATAAAATTCTGCACTTGAAAAACCGGCTTCTTCTGCAAAGTTTTCAATTTCGTCGGGCAGCAGAGGATAAATTGGCACACTTTTATAAACCGGCAGAAGATGTCCGTTACCCGTTTCTACATTTGCGTTAAGATTGCGTTCGCCGCTCTTTTCTTCTACAGGAGAAACTGTTGACAATAATCTTGAACGTACACTTTCCCTTACCGGAAAATAAGCCTGTGTATTTTTTGGAAAAAGTTCAAAGTTAACGAGTTCAAGCACAAGACTTCCGCCGGGAGCAAGAAGTTCGTGGCAGTCATAAAAAAATTTGCGCATAAGCGTTCTGTCATGAACAAACATAATCTTGTCATTAAGAACAGAAATTACATCATAGAATTTTTTTCCAAGAAAGCGCGCCATGTCAATGTAAGACATCTGAAAAAATCTTATGGACATAAGCTGATTGCGCCGTCTTAAATTTGCTGAACGAAGAATTTCGGCAGAAGGATCAATTCCTGTAACATCGTTTCCTTCTTTCGCGAGCATATTGTCAAAAAATCCTGTTCCGCAACCGACGTTAAGAATTTTTGCCGGGCGTGAATAATTTGTCAATAATTCTGAAAAAAACTGTTTTTGTTCATGAGTGACGGGGAACAGTTCGTCATAATATTCCACAAGATTTTTCGCAAATTCCATAATACTTTCTATTATAAATCACTTTGGCGAATTTGCAAATTTTTTTTCTTCAAATTGAATTTTGCACGATTTCTTGGTATAGTTAACGCGAGGCAAATATGAAAGAAACGATTCACAGCGTTAAACCGAGCACACAGTACAAAAGAGAACACAAGGCAGACTACGGTCACGAACGCATTGAAATTTTATACGAAGATGCTGACATAATTATTATAAACAAACCAAGCGGAATGCTGTCTGTTCCCTACCCTGGCAGCAAAGCAAGAACAGCAATAGAAGTTATAGAAAAGATAATGCGCTCAAAGGGAACACTGACTGCACATCACAAACCGTTCGTTGTACATCGTCTTGACCGTGACACAAGCGGAGTTATGATGTTTGCACTCAACGAAGCCGCGCAGAAAAAAATTACCGCAACTTGGCACACAATGGTTACAGAACGTCTGTATCGTGCCGTTGCAGAAAATCCGCATGATGAAAAAAAATATCTTCCGGACTTTGGAACAATAAACGACCCGCTCGCAAAAAATGCACATCACATGGGATATGTTCCCCACGACGCAAAAGACAAGTCACCTACCGTAGCAGCTCGCACACATTACCGCATTGTTACCCGCGGAACAACCCACACACTTTTTGAACTGTCACTTGATACAGGAAAGAAAAACCAGATTCGCGCGCATCTTTCGTCAAGAAATTATCCTCTTGCAGGAGACGAAAACTACCGTGCGCAGACAGATCCTTTTCACAGACTGGCACTTCACGCAAGAACGCTCGCTTTTAAGCACCCTGTTACAGAACAGAAAATGAAGTTTGAAGTCCCCGAGCCCGAGGAATGGAAGACTTATGTAGAAAAGGGCGACCCGCATCCGCAGACACCAATCTGGCTCGAAAAACGTGCAAAATCAGCGATCCCAAGACAAAGTTCTTATTCATCAGGTCCACGATCTTCTGCATCTAAAAAAGATCTGCGCCACATGGACTTTATCTCGCGCGGAAAAGCTCTTAGAAAAAAATATTAAAAAAAATGAACGCCTTTATTCAAGACGTTCATGCAGTATGCCTTAATTCCCTATCTTCCAGCGGTTGCCTTCGCGTACAAAGCGGTTGGCGTTTACTTCCAGAAGGCGGCCGTCATCTCCTGACATTTTTACCATTGAAGTAATAGGGTTTACTTCGGTTACCCTAAAATTTGTTCCATCGTAAAAAAGTCTTATTCCTTCGTTGGGCAGTTTTTTGCGTGCTTCTGCATACCAGTCATACTCGTAGCTCAGGCAACAAAGCAGGCGTCCGCACTGGCCGCTTATCTTCATGGAATTCAAGCTTAAATTCTGTTCCTTCGCCATACGTATGCTTACAGGACGAAGTTTATCACTTATTGCATGACAGCAGTAAGGTCTTCCGCAGACACCAAGTCCACCGGTAATGCGGCTTTCATCACGCACGCCAATCTGCCTTAATTCAATTCTCATCTTAAAGACAGAAACCAAATCCTTTACGAGCTCGCGAAAGTCTACACGGTTGTCGCTTGAAAAAAAGAAAAGAGCCTTTTGTTCACCGACAAGAAAATGTACGGCAACAAGCTTCATATCAAGATGGTGGTAGGCAACTTTTTCCCTGAATGTGTTGAACGCGAGCTTTTCACGTTCCTTAAGTTCGGCAGCGTGCTCCAAATCATGTTGGTCGGCCACACGCACAATCTGAACAACATCAGACGGCTTGATTCCTACAGGACAGTTTGCCCTGCCAAGATTGACTGCAAGATCACTTCCGTAACGTGTGGGAACAATAACACGCTCCCCTGCTTTTACAGAAAGTCCTTCAGGAGCCGTTGCATAAACTCCCTCGCAGGAATAGTCCAGTTTAAGGCGGTACAAATCTTTTGGAAAGACAAAATTTTCAGAACCACGGTCGTCAGAAGTATATCCATCTTCCAGAGAAGACAAATCTTCTGTATCATCATATATATCCTGTTCAAAAATATCAGACATTTTATTCAAGCTCCATTTATATTTGCAGTATCGATTTGTATTTTATCAATTAACAGGCCATAAGGTCTACCAACATTCCCTGAATCTCGTCAATTTTGGCAAGCATGTGAAGCGTATCCCTGTGAGAAGAAAGCATCCACTTTGCAAGATCGTCAAGTTTCTGGTTAATAACAAAAACCTGTGTCTGCGGATTAAGAGGTTTGCCTTTTTTTGTAAAACCGGGGCGCTGGCGTTTTTTGACTTCATAATTGTTTTTTGCAAGATAGCGCAAAAAGCGTGAAACTTTTTTTCTGTATTCGGCAAAGTTTTCGGGCAACTGGCTTTCCCTGAGTTTATCACCTGCCATATCCGCTTCGTCCTTTAAAAAAACAACCGCTTCTTCAATTTCCATCGTGGCAATTTCTGCAGGGAACCCATCCTGAACAAGTTCGTATTCTGCACGTGACTGTTCCAGAGCTGAAGCAAATTTCTTTTTTGAAGCTTTTGCGGTTTTCTGCGAATCGGAACTTTTGTTTGACTTTACGGCCGACTGTCCGGCAAGTTGCGCTGCATTAAAGTAAAGGCTCTGGCCAAGGCCGTCAATTTCCATCAGTCAACCTTTATTGCTTTTTGTGAAATAGACTTTATGTTTTCCCATTCAGCAGAAGCGCTTTCATATTCAGTTTCGTCATACAAAGAAATGCAGTGTCCGTGAACAATTACGTTTTCATCAGCCTGGAACCGTCTGGTCTGTATGTCGCCTATAACAATGCTCGAAGAAAGAAGATGAACCTGTTCGGGAGCAACGACATTGCCTTTGATAATACCACCGACTGTTATGGAACGCGCCGTGATGTTTCCAGCAATGCGGGCATTTTCACCGACAAGCACGTTTCCTGTCGTTTCAAGATTGCCTTCAAGATCGCCGTCAATGCGCATAAAACCATTTATCTTAATGTCTCCGCGAATAGAAGACCCGTTGCCGATTATGCTGTTAATGGAAATGTCGTCGTTAAAAACTGCCATGGATTACTTTACGTTAATGTATTTTGCGGGATCAACAACGTCTGAACCGATATGAACTTCGTAGTGAAGGTGCGGACCTGTTGTAATACCGGTGTTTCCGATTGTTCCGATAACCTGACGCTGCGAAACAGTCTGTCCCTTTCGTACACGTACAGTTGCCATATGTGCATAGCGTGTATAAATACCGTGCTTATGCTTTATGATAACGTAGTTTCCGAAACTGTCGTCATAACCTACAGTAACAACCTGACCGTTTGCCGTAGCAATAATTGGGTCACCGCTTCTCCATGTACTAAAGTCAAGTCCTTTGTGAATGTACCACTGCTCTGTAATAGGGTGAATATTCTGGCCGAATTCCATGGAAATATGGCCTATTCCGTTCTTTACAGGCCACACATTGGGAATGTCTGTAAAAAGCGTACCCTGGTTTTCAAGCATTTTTCCAATCTGCTCTACAGGGTGAACTGCACTTTCAAGATAAGCGGTAAGCTGTCTTATATCTGCAGCTTCCTTAAGTGAACCCGAAACAATGTCCTGTGTGTCAAAAAGGGATGAAAGGTCACTGTTGCGGCCGGCAGACTTTGAAGAACTGCCGCTCTGGTTAATTCCAAGAAGTGAAAGTGACTGGCTCAAAGAAGACTGAAACCGCTTTGCCGTCTGCAAAAGACTGTTGTTTTCGTCACGAAGTTCATCCAGACTTGCCAGAGTTTCGCGGTTTTCTTCCCTAAGGCGGCTCAGTTCAACTCCAGAACCGGCATTTCTGTGGTTAAAATAGACAAATGAACAGGCAACACCTGCAAGCACCACAACTCCAAGAATCATGGCAAATACGTTTGTCTGTATGTTCAGAACTTTTCCCTGTGAATGGGGAACAATCATTATTGTAAGCTTTCCGTCAAAAATCTTGAACGCACGCACAAAAAAACGTCCAATCTTTCCAAAAAATGCGGAAAGAGAGTGCATGATGCGTGAAACAATATTTTTTTCAAGTCTTTTATATCTGCGTGAGCGTGCCAAAATTTTACTCCCTTAACTGATTAAGTATACCAAAGAGCGGTTGTATTGTCAAACAAAGACTTCCCAGATACTTAATCGGCATAAAATAGTAAAAAAATCACTTGTTTTTTAAAGACTCTTCAACAGAAGCGGGTGTTCTGTGAATAAATTCTTCAAACTTCTGTATTTTTGACGTAAGATAGCGGTCGTCATGCGGTGTAAAGAATTTTGAAACCTTAAGCTGCTGAAGCCTTCTCTGCATAAACTGAAAATCAACAGTAGCTTTTTTGTCGATTTCTGCAGCTTTTTTGTGCAGAACCGAACCCAAATGGAATGAAAACGCGCAGTCTATTATAAAAAAGCCGAATACGGTTCCCACAACAAAAGAAAACCACGGATGGTCTACAAACCAGAGCACCAGTTTGTCAAATGAAGGAAAAAGAAAGAAGTAGTATAAAGCGGCAAGAACGCCCCAGATAAGCGTAAACTTCGGGCATACAACACCCTGAATATTTCCCGGTTCATCACTGTAGTCCCAGAGTTTAATGTGCATACCTTTTACAAAAATAATTCCGGCAATGTATTCAATTAAAGTCATTACAAGTGCCATGATAAAAAACATTATTATATAGTAGAGAACGCCTGTTTTCTGCGCATTTATAAAATATTTTTCTGTAATACTCAGTATGTAAAGCGCAATGGAACCAAGCCCGTAAATAGGAAGACACGGACCTGTCAAAAATCCGGGATTAAGCCAGCGGCCTTCGGGATTTGCCTTTTTGCTGAATCTGCGGAATACAAGTTCAAGTACCCAGCCCAAAACGGCCCCGAAGAAGAATAAAAACGCCATTATAATAAAGATCTGATATATATTGTGCATGTGCGTATTATACCGCTTCGGGGATTTTTATTCCACTGTATGTTTAAATTCTTGAACATACAGTTAAAATTCAGCATTCGAAAGTTTCTTATTCAGAAACGTCCTTAATATGCCTTGTCGTGAACACCGGCAATTGCGCGTCCTGAAGGTTCGTCCATGTTTTTCCAGGCTGCGTCCCATTCAAGAGCCTTTGCAGTTGAACAGGCAACTCCTGCTTCATGCGGAACAGTAAGGGCTGCACTTTCGCTTGGGAAGAATCTGCTGTAAATTTCGCGGTAGTAATACTCTTCTTTTGTTACAGGAGTATTTACCGGGAAGCGCTTTGCCCTCTGTGCAAACTCTGCGTCAGATACCTTGCGTGCAGTCATTTCCTTAAGGGTGTCAATCCAGCTGTAGCCTACGCCGTCAGAGAACTGTTCCTTTTGTCTCCAGCAGATGTTTTCGGGGAGCATATCTTCGAAGGCTTTGCGCAGAATCCATTTTTCCATGCGCTGTTTTCCGTCGGGAAGGCGAATGTTCATTTTGTCCAGCGGATTGAGTCTCATGGCAACGTCGATAAAGTCTTTGTCAAGGAACGGTACACGGCCTTCTACACCCCAGGCAGCCAGCGACTTGTTGGCGCGCAGACAGTCATAAAGGTGAAGTTTGCTCATTTTGCGTACAAGTTCTTCGTGGAATTCGCGCGCGTTCGGGGCCTTATGGAAATAGAGATAACCTCCAAAAAGCTCATCGCTGCCTTCCCCACTGAGTACCATCTTTATTCCCATAGATTTGATTACACGTGCCAGAAGATACATTGGTGTACTTGCACGTACTGTTGTAATGTCGTAAGTTTCGATGTGGTAAATTACATCAGGCAGGGCATCAAGTGCTTCCTGAATTGTAAAGTGAACTTCGTGGTGTACTGTTCCGATATAGTCTGCGGCTTTTTTTGCTGCAACAAGATCAGGCGAACCTTCAAGTCCAACAGCAAAACTGTGCAGACGCGGCCACCATGCATCCTGACTGTCACCGCTTTCTACGCGTTTCTTTGAAAATTTCTGTGTTATGGCCGCAATAATGCTTGAGTCGAGTCCGCCTGAAAGAAGTACACCGTAAGGAACATCGCTCATGAGCTGCTTTTTTACAGCAGTTTCGAGTCCTTCTTTTACACCTTCAATTACAGAAGCGTTTATTACATTTCCCTGGGCGTCAGTTGCACAAGGCTTGTTTTCCACGGCACCAAAATCTTCCCAGTCGCGGTGGTACCATTTTACGGGCTTTTCATCTTTTGAATAAAAGTAGCATCCGTTGGGGAATTCTTCTATTGTCATGCAGTGGCCTTCAAGTGCCTTAAGTTCGCTTGCTACATAATAGCGGCCCTGTTTGTCCCAGCCCTGGTAAAGCGGAATAACACCTATTTCATCACGGCCTATAAGGTAAACGTCTTTTTCGCTGTCGTAGAGGGCAAAAGCGAAGATTCCGCTTAAATCTTCCAGAAAGTTTACGCCCTTTTCTTTGTAAAGCGGAATAATTACTTCGCAGTCACTCTGTGTCTTGAAGTTGTATTTTCCGGCAAACTTCTGTCTTATTTCCTGATGATTGTAGATTTCACCGTTAACGGCAAGAATTATTTTTCCGTCGTCGCTTACAAGAGGCTGCTTTCCGCTGAGAGGGTCTACAATTGCAAGTCTCTCGTGTGAAAGAATCGCATTGTCTCCTGTATAAACACCGCTCCAGTCCGGACCACGATGGCGAATCTTTCTTGACATCTCAAGAACCTGTGAACGCAGCTGGTCTTTGAGCCCTTCGTCTATTGGAGCTGAACCGCTGTTCAAATCAAATGCACCGACAAATCCACACATATTTAACCCCTTACATATAAAAAAAGACGTCCGTTTGGTACAACCGCCTTTCTGAAAAAAACAGACAGTTTTACCAAACGGACGTCATCGTCTTTATTTACTATATTGAATTTAACAGAAAATGTCAACGCGGTTGAGGGGGTGGCGGGAAAGAGTATCCCTGCAACTAAAAAAGTAAAGAGTAAAAAATAGCCGCCCTTTAGTCTACTACACTATGGGCGGCTTATTACCGTAAATTGTGGAGATGACCAAATGTTCGGGCATTTCCTTTTATTCAATATACCACAACCAAGTGTAACTGTCAATTTTGAATAGCGTACGATTACTGTAGGGTATCTCTAAAAAACTGAAAATGAGGCTGTGTGGATTTATTTTTTTTTAAAAATGTGTTATAGTTTCTATGTTGATATTTTCCCGCTAAACGAAGAGGTGTATTAAATGAAAAAAATTATTTGTTCAATGGTTGCTGCGGTTGCGGCATTTGCTTTGGTTTCATGTGCCAGTGCCCCCAAAAGCAGCAAGGCTTCTGATGTAGATCTAAGCGGCTACACAATGGTAACTCTTGCAGACCCGACAGATTATTCTGCGGCAATGGACGTAATTGTTCTTGGTGCGCTGGAAAATACACGCCTTAATGTTCTTGGCTCCGCAGAAACAATGACGTCTGCAGAATTTGCAACAAACGAACTTCTTCTGGTAAAGTACGGATTTATCCAGTCGGCGGGGGAAGCTACGGCGGTTGTTACTTTCATTGATGCACTTACATTAAAACCGGTCGCCGCCTGCTACGGTACAAAGACTCTCGGAGCGAGCGGCAGCACTGACATGATTAAGGCTATGCAGGAAGCACTCAAGGCTGCACAGATTCTTATCAAAAAGACGGCTCCGGGCTACACAGAAGAAGTTGCGGCTCCCGAACAGAGCGAAGAAGAAGCTGATGTTGCTGAAGAAGTAAGCGAGCCTACAGACGCAGAATCTGTTGCAGCAGAAGAAACAGAAGTAGCAGTTGATACAGCAGCTGCAGAATAAATTTACACAAACCATGACGGTCGTCTTTTTCAGCACAAACACGAATATTTATGACGGCCGCATGCACTTTTTCAACAAGCCGTCTGCGCGCGACTTTCTGTCGGAACTAATGGCGGCTTTTCCCGGCACGCAGTTTTATGTTGTCACACAGCGCCCCGGAATGTTTCTGGCCGACATTGACCAAAACGGAAACATTATTGAATGCCCCGGAATAAAATACATTGTTGCAGACAACGAAGATGCCCGGACCTTTGCACAAAGAATCGTTTCTTTAAATCCAGACACTGCGGTAGCGGCAAGTTTTTGGGTAACACCGTTTGACTGGCTTGGACTTTCGGACGCTCTTGTGGCAGAATATCTTGAACAGGCCGGAATAAGAACAATATGCAACACATCTAAAACACAGTACACTTGCTTTGACAAAAACGTCACTCACGATTTTTTAACCGCAAACAATTTCTGTACACCGCGTTCAATATTTGTACACAGGGAACGCTTTATTGCAGAACGCGGGCGAGCAGAAATCCACACGAATGCTTACAGGGAATATATTTTTTCAGAACTGGACAAGTTGAATTACCCGGTTGTAATCAAAGACACATCGGGGCTCAGCTCTTACGGCATGGAAGTTGTAAAAAGTTCCAAAGCGGCGCGCGGTTTTCTCTGTTCAAAAAACTGCAGCTGCGACAAAATTGTTCAGGAATTTATAGAAGGCATAAGTTTTGGCACAGAAATTTACGGAAGAAACGGCGACTATGAAGTTATGGACCCGTTTATGTTTTCTGTAAACAAATACGGCCTTACAAGTCCAAAGCAGAGCGTAAAATTGGGCCCGGTTACGGCAGAGTGCTTTTGTACCGCAGACATGAAGCGTGAACTCAAAAGACTGGCAGATGTTCTTTGCATAGACGGAATAGCGCAGGTCGATTTGATATTCAACCCGGAACAAAAAAAGTGGTATATAATAGAAATAAACCCGCGGCTTTCTGGTATGACAAAATCTGTTGCAGCGGCAAACGGCTTTAATTTTCTGGCAGCATTGTATGACAAAAATACCGCTTTCTGCAGACTGAATAAAAAATTTGTTCTTACCTTTAAGTTTCCCATTCTTGACGAAAAGACACTGGTTCAGCTTTGCGGCTTTCCCGGAATTTTGAGTGTAAGCCAGACCGTAAATGATGCGGCAAAACAACAGAGGGAATGCGGTTTTTGTGAAGTTGTCACCGGCGGAACAGATTCTATTGTTGAACTTTCTGAATGTCTTGAAAAAATAAAAGACGCCTTCCCTGAAGTAATGGAAGACGTCTTCTATGAAAAAGCAAAAGAAATGCTTTCTTTAATCAAGCCCTGAACGCCTAAGTTTTCAGAGCTTATTCAACTTATTTTGCCAGATACTCGTTAATGCTTGCGGCTGCCTTGCGACCTTCGCCCATGGCAAGAATTACCGTTGCTGCACCAAGAACAATGTCTCCGCCGGCCCAAACCTTTGTCATACTTGTAGTCTGGTTTTCGTCTACAGTGATGTGTCCCTTTGCGTCAACATTTATTTCGCTTGTTGTCTTTGGAATAAGAGGATTTGAATTGTTTCCGAGAGCAACGATTACTGCATCACACGGAATGTCATGTTCACTTCCCTTTATTTCCACAGGCTTACGGCGGCCACTTGCGTCAGGTTCGCCCAGTTCGTAGCTAAGTGCCTTGAGCCCGGTTACTTTGCCTGTTTCTGCATCTCCGAGTATTTCTACAGGATTTTCAAGGAAGCGGAACTCTACTCCTTCTTCCTCTGCATGATCTACTTCTTCGCGGCGGGCTGGCATTTCATTTCTTGTGCGTCGGTATACTACATATACTTTTTCTGCACCAAGACGAAGAGCCATACGTGCTGCATCCATTGCTACGTTACCGCCACCGCATACTACAACGGTTTTTGCTTCATAGAACGGTGTGTCTGCAACGCCCTTTTCGTATGCTTTCATAAGATTTGCGCGTGTAAGATATTCGTTTGCGCTGAATACACCGATGTAGTTTTCACCCTTGATTCCGAAGAATTTTGGAAGTCCGGCTCCTGTTCCTATAAAGGCAGCATCGAATCCTTTTTCTGTAAGAATCTGCTGTACGGTAGAAGTGCGGCCTACAAGGAAGTTCATTTCGAACTTAACGCCCATCTTTTTGAGATTTTCTACTTCATTCTGTACAATTGACTTTGGAAGGCGGAATTCAGGGATTCCGTATACCATAACACCACCGGCCTTGTGGAAAGCTTCAAATACAGTTACGTCGTGTCCCGCGCGGCGGCAGTCTGCTGCTACAGTAAGTCCTGCAGGGCCAGAACCAATTACTGCTACTTTTTTTCCTGTAGGCTCTGCAACTTTTGGTGCTGTAGCAAGATTATTATTGCGCTCGTAGTCGGCAACAAAACGTTCAAGACGTCCGATGCTTACTGACTTTTCGGCAGACTTGTAGACTTTTCCTACTGTACACTGTCCCTGACACTGCTTTTCCTGTGGACATACGCGGCCGCAGATTGCAGGAAGAAGATTTGTTTCTTTAATTATGTCAGCGGCTTCCTTGAACTTGCCGAGTGCAACCTGTGCTACAAATTCAGGAATGTGTACATTTACAGGGCATCCAGAAACACAAGGCTGGTTCTTGCACTGAAGACAGCGGTTTGCTTCTACAACGGCCTGTTCCGCAGAATAACCGAGGGCAACTTCGCTCATCTGTCTTGCGCGGACTGCGGGGATTCCTGTAGGCATTTCCTGCTGCGGAATAGCCATGCGGTCTTTGTTTGTAAGAGGACCTTTCTTAAGGAGAGCCTCGACTTTTGTATATTCAGCCTTGCCAAGTTCGGCAAGTTTTTCTGCACTAATATGTTCCATTTTTTTTCATCCTTATTTTGCGGCAAGTTTTTCTGCTTCGGCTTCAAGGCGGCACTTGTGGAAAGATTCTGTTTCCTTGTCCTTGAATGACTTCATGCGCATCATCATGTTGTTCCAGTCAACCTGGTGTCCGTCAAAGTCAGGTCCGTCTACGCAAACGAATTTTGTTTCGCCGCCGACAGATACACGGCATCCACCGCACATTCCCGTTCCGTCAATCATAATTGTGTTAAGTGAAACGGTTGTTTTTACATTGTACTTCTGTGTTGAAGCGCAGGCAAATTTCATCATTATTGGCGGTCCTATTGCAATAACTTCTGCCGGGGGAACTTCTTCCTGGCAATAGCGTTCAAGCGGAATTGTAGCAACGCCCTTTTCTCCTGCAGAGCCGTCATCTGTCATTATTACAACTTCATCTGCAACAGCTTTCATTTCATCTACAAAAATAAGAAGATCCTTTGTTCTTGCAGCGATAATTACTTTTACGGTATTTCCCATTGCTTTAAAAGCCTGAACAATCGGGTAAAGGGGAGCTGTTCCGATTCCACCGCCAACGCATACTACAGGCGCGTCGTACTTTTCTATTACAGACGGTGTGCCAAGCGGGCCAAGAACTCCGGCAAGATAATCACCGGGGTTAAGTTTTGAAATTTTATATGTTGTGGCACCGACTACCTGAAAAACAATTGCAACCCATCCGGCTTTTGCATCGGCATCTGCAATAGTAAGGGGAATACGCTCCCCAAGTTCTGTGTCGACCTGAACGATAAGAAACTGCCCGGCCTTGCGATTTTCGGCAATATCGGCCGCCTCAAACTTCATGTAGAATACATTCTCTGAAAGCTGCCTTTTCTCAAGGATCTTATTCATTAAATTCCCCCAAACTACGGCAAAAAAAGCCGGAATTTATACTTTTAGTCACTTTACTTACACTTTAGAAAAAAAAGCCAGAATAAAGTTCGTAACAATATACTATAATACAGCCATTTTGTGAAGAACTATGAGGATTTTTCTGGCAAAGTGTCGCAGGTTGGGACAAATCCGTTTGTACTTTTACTTATTAAGCATATCTTTGATTGTGTACAATTTGCTGCTGAAATAACAAACATTCTTTCTCGTTGTATTCTACCTTTTTAACACGTTGATTTTTTCGAGGCGGTTTAAGGCTTCTGTCAGAGTTTCGTCTTTTTTTGCAAAGTGAAAGCGTATCAGATTGTTTACGTCTTCCTTAAAAAAGCTTGAACCCGGAACAGCGCCTACTCCGACTTTCTGGGCAAGTGCTTCACAGAATTCCAGATCGCTTTTCCAGCCGTATTCACTTATGTCCAAAAGAACGTAATATGCTCCCTGAGGTTCGTTGAATTTAAGCCCCAGATTTTTAAGTCCGCCGCAAAAAAGATTTTTCATGTGGGTGTAATGATTTTGAAGTTCAGCGTAATATTCATCTTTAAAATTAAGGCCTGTAACTGCGGCTTCCTGCAAAGGCGCTGCGGCTCCGACAGTTAAAAAGTCGTGAACTTTTTTTATGCGTTCGGTAATTTCGGGATTTGCAATTGTGTAGCCCAAACGCCAGCCTGTAATTGAATAAGTTTTGCTCAGTGAATTGCAGATTATCGTGCGTTCTTCCATTCCGGGAAGCGTTGGCATGTAAATGTGTTTGTTCGGTGCGTAAAGAATATGTTCGTAAACTTCGTCGGTGATTACAAAAGTGTCGTATTTGACTGCAAGGTCTGCAATAATTTTTAATTCACCGTAAGTAAAAACTTTGCCGCACGGATTTGACGGATTGCAGACAATAATTGCCTTTGGTTTTTGTCTGAATGCATCTTCCAAAACATTTGAATCAAAATTAAAATTTACAGGATCAAGCGGAACATAAATTGGTGTTGCGCCAGAAAGAATTGTGTCGGCTCCGTAGTTTTCGTAAAAAGGAGAAAATACAATTACTTTGTCGCCAGGATTTGTAACGCTCATCATTGCAGCCATCATTGCTTCTGTTGAACCGCAGGTAACTACGATTTGGGTGTCTGCATTTACTTTCTGTCCTGAAAAATGTTCGTGTTTTTTTGCAAGTGCTTCACGAAAATTCTGTGCGCCCCAAGTTGTAGCATACTGATGAAAATTTTCTTTTGTAACTTCTGCAAGACGGTCAAGAATCGGTTTTGGAGGTTCAAAATCAGGAAAGCCCTGGCTTAAATTTATTGCACCGTATTTATTTGAAACGCGTGTCATTCTTCTGATTACGGAATCTGTAAAAGTTGCTGTTCTGTCTGAAAGTTGCGGCATATTTTTTTCTCCAATTTTTTAAGATTGTTTTTTAGATTTATTATATTTTATTTTTTTGAAAAAAATTCTTTTTCGTTATTGCGGACGCCTTCGCAGCATTGTGCAAAGCGCTCTTTTTCTTCTTCATTTAAATTCAATTCGATGATTTTTTCAATACCGTTTTTACCGATTACCACAGGCACTCCGACAAAAACATTGTTTTCTCCGTATTCGCCTTTAAGATGTGCCGAAGCAGGAACAAGTTTTTTTTCGTCATATTTTACGGCACTCACGATTCTTGTAGCAGTCAGTGCAATTGCATATTCCGTGCAGTGCTTTCCGTTAAAAGTTACCCAGCCGCCGCGGATTGCTTCGTGTTCAATTTGGGAAAGTTCTTCTTTTGAAAAATGTGCAAGTTCATTTAAAGGAACGCCGTTTACACTTGCAGAAGTAAACGCTGCAATCTGCTTGTTTCCGTGTTCGCCGATCATAAAGGCACTGATTGATTTTGGATCAAGGCCCGTTCTTTTTGAAATTGAAGCAATCAGGCGCGCAGAGTCAAGCCCTGTTCCTATTCCGAAAACACGCCCTTCAGGAAGAGCCAGATGTTCTGCACAGATTTTTGTGATTATGTCGCACGGATTTGTTATGTTTACAAAGATTCCTTTAAATCCTGCTTCTCTTATTTTGTCGATGTAAGACAAAACTGCATCTACTGTAAATTTCATTTCGCCTACACGGTCGCCTGTTTCTACAAGGATGTCAATTTTTCCGACAGAGTTGATTATTAAATCTGTGTCGGCAAGGTCGGAATATTCACCTTGCTTCAAAACAACTTTGTGAGGAAAGAAAATCTGGGCATCGTTGAGGTCGTTGATTTCTGAAATTACCTTTTCGCTTTTTGTGTCAAAGAATAAAATTTCTTTTGCTAGTCCCTGCAAGCACAAAGCGTGTGCTACGTGAGCTCCGACGTGTCCTGTTCCGAATATTGCAATTTTCATTTTTCTGCCTCTTTTATAAAACGTAACTTATTTTATTGTTCAAAATGTGATGCGGATCAAGTGATGTTTTTATTGCATTCATCATCTGAAGATTTGTGTTTTTTGTTTCTTTCAAAAAATAATGGCGTTTTGAAAGCCCGATTCCGTGTTCACCGGAAGTAAGACCGCCAAGTTCGTATGCTTTAGAGTAAACGCATTCCATATTTTTTTGAAGTTCGGTTTTCCATTCTTCTTCGCTTCGGCTTCCACGGACAACACAAAGATGAACGTTGCCGTCACCTGCGTGCCCGAAAGCAACCATTTGCATTCCAACCTTTTTTTGAGTTTTATTTACGAACTCGACGAACTCTGCAACTTTATCAATCGGAACTACAAGATCTACAGGCTCCTGTTCACTTGTTGCTTCAACTGCTTTTACAAGACAGCCGCGAACTTTCCAGATTTCTTCAAGGCGCTCAGGACTTTCCGGAATTACAAAATCAAGCGCGCCGTTTTGTAAAACTACATTTTTTATAATTTCAAGATTTTCTTTTACTTCGTTCTGTTTGCCGTCAAAAGTCAAAAGAAGATAAGCGGCAGCTTCGGGATGAGGATACTTTATTCCTGTAAACTTTTCTCCGAGTTCAACAACTTTGCGTTCCACAAATTCAACAGCCGTAGGATTTGCGTTTGCAAAAAGAATTTTCTGTACAGTCGAAATTCCGCTTTCTAAATCTGCAAACGGAACAAGAACAGATTTGGAATATTCTGGTTTTGGAATAATTTTTAAAATGCATTTTGTTATAACTGCAAGAGTTCCTTCACTTCCGATGATTAAATTTTTAAGCGAAAGTCCCGACGCGTCTTTTACATTTTTGCTTCCAACCCAGGTTACGCTTCCGTCTGCAAGTACAACTTCAAGTCCGCGAACATAATCTCTTGTAACACCGTATTTTACAGCGCGCATTCCGCCGGCATTAGTTGCAATGTTTCCACCGATGGATGCACTTTTTTCTCCGGGATCAGGCGGATAAAAAAATCCTTTTGATTCAACAAAGGCCTGAAAGTCCTTCAACAAAATTCCTGATTCAACTGTTGCTGTAAAAGTGTCTGCATCGAATTCAAGAATTTTATTCATCTTTGAAAAATCTATAATTATTCCGCCGTTCTGAGGAACTGTAGAACCGACAAGGTTTGTGCCGGCCCCGCGCGGAGTGACAGATATTTTGTTTGCGTCTGCATATTTTAACAAAGCAGAGACTTCTTCTGTTGATGTTGCGAATACGAGTGCATCTGCTTTTCCAACAAGACGGCCCAAAGTGTCGCTCAGGAATCTGCCTTCAATCTGTTTGTCAAAAACAACGCGCGATTCATCTTTTATAATCTGCAAAATATCTGTCTTTATATTCATACTCTTCTCTCTTATTTACCGATAAGTTCAAAGCGGTCTTCGTCCCAGCCTGTTGCAAGGTAATAGCCGTTGTAAGTTTTGTTGTAAACTTCAAGTGTTCCTGCGCTCTGGTAAGCCTTTACGATTTTTTTGAAAACTTCAACTTTTGCGCTATCACTTAAATCTTCTGTGCGGGCTGCAATAAGATTCCAGTACTCGCTTTCGTTGATTGTTGAATCTTTGAAAATTGCAGTTTCGGGATCAATTCCAAAATCAATTGCGTAGTTTCCGTTTACGACAGCGGCTGCAACATCAGGTAAAACAGAAGGAATTGTGTTTGCAGCAAGTTCCTTGATTACAACGCCTTTGTTGTTTGAAACAATGTCGTCTACACTTGGATTAAAACCTGCATCTGCTTTTAACGTAATGATTTCTGCATCTGCCAAAACTTTGAGGGCACGGCCGCCGTTTGAGACATCATTTGGAATTGCAACGATATCGCCTTTTTTAAGCTGGTCAACTGACTTGAGTTTATTTGAATAAAGATTCATTGGCGAAAGAAAAGTGTTTCCGATGTTTGTAAGTTTGTAGCCCTTTTTCAATTCACCTTCAAAAAAGATTCTGTGCTGAAAACCATTCAAGTCGATTTCTTTGTTTGCAAGAGCGTTATTTGGAGTTACGTAGTCAGAAAACTGAACGAGCTTTAAATTGATTCCCTGAGCTTTGAGCGTTTTGATTGCAGGTGCCCAGAGGTCTTCGTAAACTGTTCCTGTTACGCCGAGAGTTACAGTCTGCAGTTTTGTCTTTTTGTTTTTTGGAGCAGCCCAAGTTGATGTAAATGCAGCCGCTACAGCAGCAAAAGCGATTATAGTTTTAATTGATTTTTTCATTTTATATCCTCGTTTGATTTATTTTCCATTTGTGCACTGGGAATGATTAAAGGATATAATTTTTTGAGTGCTTTGAATAATACTAAGTTTGAATATTTGGTTATAGGTTTTATTTATAATGCGGCGTGATTTTGGAAAAAAAACTGCATACGAAGCCCGGAAGAATGACCGCACTTCGTACACAGAAAGGAGATTTTATTTTGCGAATGAAATATCTTTTACCCAGCCACAGCCATAACTGCGGGAAACGCTACCGTCTTTTTGATATTTATTCGTTTTTGCAGACATCTATCCAGCCGCTGCTTTCGGAACACTGTTCAAGCTGCGGAATGGTAAGTTCTATGTCTGAATTTGATTCGCCTGCTGCAGGAAAAACTGTAGGATACTTTTTTAAGGAAATATCCAGGTACACTTTTATGCCGGGATTAATTCCAAACGGGCAGACTCCACCGGGTGCATGGCCTACAAGAGTTTCTACCTGGTCAAACGGAATCATTTTTGCTTTTGTATGAAAAAAATCTTTATACTTGCGGTTGTCTATTCTGGCTGTTCCTTCTGCAAGTATAAGAACAGGTTTGTCTTCTACAAGATAGGCAAGTGTTTTTGCAATTCTTCCGGCTTCTACACCGAGTGCCTGTGCTGCAAGTTCTACCGTGGCGCTTGATTCTTCTGTTAATCTTACGCGGCCGTCAAGTCCGTATTTAGCAAGATGATCTTTTGCATTTTTTAATGACATTGTATTTTCCTTTTATTTTTTATTTTTCTTTTCTACGGCAGCACCGATTCCCTGAATTATGCTTACCAAAATTACAAGAACGATAATTGTAATCCATGTTGCATCAAGCTGATTTCTGTCGTGACCATAACGGATTGCAAAGTCTCCGATTCCGCCGGCACCGACTGCACCTGCCATTGCTGTAAGTCCAATAAGGCTGATTATTGTAATTGTAGTTGCACGCGCAATTGCACCGACACTTTCTTTTAAGTAAACGCGGAAAATAATTTCTACAGGAGAAAGCCCCATACTTTCTGCAGCTTCAATCAAACCGCCGTCTACTTCTGAAAGTGCGCTTTCTACTTGCCGTGTAAAAAACGGTGTGCAACCAAAAATAAGCGGAACGATTGCGCCTTTTATTCCGATTGCACTTCCCATAATCAAACGTGTCAAAGGCATTACACCGGTAAGCAGAATGATAAACGGAATTGAACGGAAAAAATTTGTTGTCTTGTCAAGAATTTCAAATACAAATTTATTTTCAAGAATTGCATTCTTTTTTGTAACTGTAAGAATTATTCCAAAAAAAAGTCCGAGTACAAAACTGATTGAACCGCTCCACAAAACCATTATCAAAGTGTCGAGCAGACTTTGTGCAAAGACGTCAAATCTTTTTGAAACATTGGGTAAAAGTATATTAATTATATTCATTTTTTCTCCTTCTATTAATTGAATTAAGCAGGCATTTATTCTTGTTTTAGAATTTCTATTCCGACATTTTTTTCTTTTAACCAGCCGAGCGCATTTTGAATATTTTGATTTTCTCCGCTAAAGATTGCAACTGTTCCTCCAACTGGCGCACCCTGAACAATTTCTATGTCTGCAAAAATAATGTTAAGTACGACACCGAATTTTGAACTTACAGTAGAAATCAAAGGTTCACTTACGTTTTTTTGCAGGTAACTCAAGCGTATAATTTTTTCGCCTTTCTTAAGCTGAACAACATTTGAGTTTTCAGAAATAAGCTCTTCGATTTTCTGAAGATTCGTAGTTGAATGAATAAACCGTTTTGTAACTTCGTCTTTTGGATTTGCAAAAATGTCAAAGACGTCGCCGGTTTCTACAACTTTGCCGTGTTCCATAACTGCAACTTTATCGCAGATGTCTTTAACGACATTTATCTGGTGTGTAATAATTACGATTGTAAGATTCAGTTTATCGCGCAATTTTTTTAACAGACCCAAAATCTGTTTTGTTGTAGTCGGATCAAGTGCACTTGTAGCTTCGTCGCACAAAAGAATTTTTGGATTATTTGCAAGCGCACGTGCAATCGCAACACGCTGTTTCTGGCCGCCCGAAAGCTGCGACGGATACTGGGACTCTTTGTCTGTAAGTTCTACAAGAGTTAAAAGTTCGCGCACTTTTTCCTGCACCTGTTTTTTTGAAAGTCCTGAATGTTTTAGCGGAAAAGCAATGTTTTCAAAAACGGTTCGACTTGGCATTAAATTAAAATGCTGAAAAATCATTCCGATTTTTTTTCTTTCTTCGCGAAGTTCTTTTGCAGAAAGTTCAAGCAAGTTTTTTTCGTTTACAATTACCTGCCCGCTTGTTGGACGGCCCAGCAAATTTATACAGCGCACAACAGTCGACTTTCCTGCTCCGGAAAAACCAATGATTCCGAAAATCTCTCCGTCGTTTATTTTTAAATTTACATCTTTTGCCGCGTAAAATTCATTCTGATTTTTATCTTTGAATACTTTGTTTATATCTTTTAGTTCAATCATTTTTTCTTCCTATATATTTACTATATACAGCCTTACAATATTTTACAGAATTCCGGATTGTATGCAAATACTTTGTTTTTATAGTGAGTTATAGTTTTTGTTTATTACCCCCTCCTAAACTCAGAAAATTTTGGTTAGTTTTTTATATAAGGCTTCTGCAAATATTTTATGCGCTTCTCTGTCAAGATGTTCCTGGTCGGTCTCTGACGGTTTTACAAAATCACTTGCGGCAAGAAATTCTGTTTTGTATTTTTCGGAAAGAAGTTTGTATTCAGCTTTTAAGAGTTTTGAAATTTCTACGGAATGAATATCAAACTCGGGATCGTATTCTTTTTGCCAGACTTTTTCTCCAAGTAAAAGCGGTGAAATCAAAAGTATTTTTATTCTGCTGTTAAACTGGCGGATTTGTTTGATAAGAATTTCAATTCCGTTTGCGATTAATTTTTCATTTGTTCTGAAACAAGTTTTTAAATCGTTTGTTCCAAGCATAAGAATAATTAAATCTGTATCGCTGTGGCTTTCGAGAATTTGCGGGAGTGTTGCAGAAGCGCGTCTTCCCTGGCGGAACGGATCTTCAAAAACTGTTGTTCTTCCGCACAAGCCTTCTTCTGTAATGTGATAATCTGATTTTAATTTTTCTGAAAGTATTCCGGTCCAGCGCTCTTCGTATGAAAAGCGTCGGTTTTCTTTTGGGACAAGTCCGTAGGTATTTGAATCTCCAAAGCAAAGTATCTCTTTCATAAATATTCTCCAGTTGAACTTATGGTATTAATATAGGAGATAATTTGCGTTTTGAAAAATATTTTGTTTTTATTGGTGGCAATAGGAAAATTTTATAAAATATGAAAGAGGTTTATGGTATAATAAGGTGGTATGGAAGAAATTTATAAAAAAACTGTGAATGAAAATGGAATTTGTTTCTGTAACAAAGAGGAACTGAATATGACAAATCCAAAAGATTTTGATGGTGAAAGAACTGAGTTTACATGGATTCCGTTTTATGAAGAAATAGCCAAGAAATTACTTGAATACAAAAACAAACGAAGCCAACTTATCGAGATTTTGTATTCTTCCTTAAAAGAAGCCGGTTTAAGTTCCAGTATGTATAAATCTGATGAAACTGAACCCTTAAAAAATATTGATCCTTTGACTTTTATTGGAAGTTTTAATCGAGGAAACAAACGTGAAGACAGAATAAAACTTGCAAATATTATTGCCGGAAAATTAGGCTTAAAAAACAGACTTTCGGATAATGAACAGTTTTTATCGATTCCAATTTTAAACAGCCAGAAATCAACTCTTTTTTTTAAGCATTGTCCTGAAGAAGATTATGATAAACTGTGGAATTTATTTGAGAAAGCATTATCTTACAGTTTTGAAAAACAAGGTGAATTTGCAGAATCATTTGATTTGGCTTTAACTGTAAAAGGTACTGCGCAAAGTTATGCAACAATGACATGTTATTGGATTAACCCATACAAAATTCTGTCTGTTGATAAAAATAATACGGATCTCTTGGAAGAATACGGAATAAAAGTTCCGTCACAGCTTTCAGGAAAGGAATATCTTTCTTTATTAAATAAAGTAACAGAAAAAATACAAGACAATGAAATCAAAGAAAAATCAATTCCTGAATTTTCATTGTCAGCTTGGAATAATTCTAAACAAATTCAAGGAGATATAAAAATGCCAGAACAGAACAACATTTTGCAGTACATAAATCTCTTAAAAGAAAACCGCAATTTGATTTTACACGGCGCGCCGGGAACGGGAAAGACTTTTCTTGCAAAAAAGATTGCAGAAGGAATGAATGCTAAAATTGGTTTTTGTCAGTTTCATCCGAGTTACGATTACACTGATTTTGTTGAAGGTTTGCGACCTGTTAAAACTGATGATGCAAGCGGAATTGGTTTTGAACGCAAAGACGGCGTGTTTAAAGAATTCTGCAAGAAGGCTATTTTAAATCAAACTGGAGTTGAGAAGCAAGGGTCAGATAATTTTGAAGAAGCATGGAAATCTTTGGTCGAAAAACTTGATGAAGTTAATGTAATAGATATTCCACTTTTGTCTGGGAAAGGTACTTTTCCCATTGAATTGAATGAATATGGAACAGGACTTGCAAGCAGAACTTATAAAACTGAAACACGCGATGAATGGATTCCTGGAAAATCAAAGTTTTTTAATAAAGATCAATTGTATAATATTTATAAAGGATTACCAGGAACTCCTGCAGAAGGACATGATAATTATCGGAAAGCAGTTGTAAAAAAAATGAAAGAAGACTTCGGGTTAAAAGATTATATTGAAATTATTGAAAATAAAAGTGATTCAAAAAATCAAAAACCATTTGTCTTTATCATCGATGAAATCAACCGAGGGGAACTTTCAAAAATATTTGGTGAACTTTTCTTTTCGATAGATCCGGGTTATCGCGGACTTGATGAAGATGGAAAGCAAAAAGGAATTGTAAATACTCAATATCAGAATTTATTGACAGGAACGAGCGACATTTTTGCAAACGGTTTTTTCATTCCCGAAAACGTTTACATCATCGGAACTATGAACGACATTGACCGCTCAGTAGAAAGTATGGATTTTGCAATGCGCCGACGTTTTATTTTCAAAGAAGTTACAGCAGAAGAAAGCGCAGAAAATATGAATCTTGGTGAAGAAGCAAAAAGCAGAATGACGCGAATGAACGAAGCTATTTCAAAAACAGAGGGATTGAACAGTTCATATTTTATCGGTGGCTCATATTTCCTGGGAGTAACAGATTTTGACAAACTCTGGAATTTAAAACTTTCTTCTTTGATAACAGAATATCTTCGTGGAATGGACGACGACAATTCAAAATATGATAGAATAAAAGATGCTTATTTTGGAAACGAAACCCCAAATAACTGATTATGCCATTAACTCTCACTGACAACACAACAAAAACATTTTCTCTTTCTGAATACAAAAGCGGCTTGCCGAACCTGCGCAAAATTTCAAATAAGACTATCGGCGATTTACAGACGGAATCAGGTATTTTGATTTTTCCTCCAAAAGTTGAAGACACAGATGATGATATAAAAGACCATGTGATTTTTAATCTTACAGAAGACGATAATTCATTCAGTATAAAAACAGAAAATATTATGGGATTTATCGGTAAAGGTGAAACTGAACTGAATATCTGTTCTCGCTTTACTCACAAAAAGGACGAAAGCGTTTCGGAACAAAAAGATTTTTTTCTTCATTATATGCTTGAAAAAGTCTGTCACGTAAATCTTTCAAAATTAAAAAGTACACAGACAAAAGATAAAATTTTTGATTTTCTGCCGTATCTTTTTCCAAAGTATCTGGTTGCAGCGTTAAGTCAGGGGTTGTATAAAGAATACCAGAACAAAAAATACAATGATTCAAATGTTCGCGGAGCAATCGATGTAAACCGTCACATTAAACTGAATATTCCGTTCAATGCAAAAATTGCTTACAAAACACGCGAATACAGTTTTGACAATTCTGTTACAGAACTGGTGCGGCTCACAATTGAATATCTTCGTTCAAGTAAATCTTTCAAACATATTCTTCTTCAGAATGAAGAAACAAAAGATGCAGTTTCAAAAATCGAAAGTGCAACTCCGCTTTATAACCGAATGAACAGACAGAAAATACTTTCTCAAACTGCAAAGCCTGTAAAATCTCCGTTCTATACAAAATACCGTGATTTGCAGAAAATATGCAGAATGATTCTTCTGCGTGAAAAAATAAAATACGATTCTTCGGCAAATAAAATTTATGGAATACTTTTTGACGGTGCGTGGCTTTGGGAAGAATATCTTTGGACAATATTAAAAAAATGCGGCTTCAAACATCCGCAGAATAAAAAATCAAAAGACGGACTTTCTCCTACAATAGATGGAGTTGGAAGATTTTATCCTGATTTTTATAAATTAAAACCAGATACAAAAGAATCTGAACATAAAGCTCAAATTATTCTGGATGCTAAATATAAAAACTTTGACGATAAAAATCCTGTGGCAACTGACCTTACACAAATGATTTCGTATATTCACGTTATGGACGCCGAAGAAGGAAAGTTTATTTATCCTTCAGCAAACGAAAATCAAGTATTAAAATTATGGACAATAAAACCTTTTGCGAATACAACAGCAAATCTTGGAACAATTTCGTTTTTTATTCCGCAAAAAGCTGAGAATTATTCAGACTTTGAAACAGAAATAAAAAAATCAGAAGATCAGTTTTTTTTCTTATTTTGAAAATGGAGGTGCACAAAATATATATTTAAATATGAAACGACATAGATTTATTTGAAATAGGCAAACAAGACGGACTGATAACTTTTAATGGAGCTTGCTTTAGAATTACATATAATTATCAAAAAAATCGCGTAATTACAATAATCCAGTAGAAGAATAAGACAATTGTCTAAAAGGAGAAATTATGAGTAAAATTTTAATAGAGTTAAAAGGAAAGGTAAGTAAAATATTTACTTCGATTACACATATGAATCCTTACACAAAAGGGTTTTTAGATGGCATATTTATGATCATAGCGATCGTATGTATATGCCGAATGCCAATTATAAATATAAAGGATTCTGGTTATTCTTTTTCAAATGTGGATCGGATAATAAATGTAATAGGTTATATTATACTCTTGAGGTTTCTTATACGAGAATTCTTTTTGTTTTCTGTAAAAGGCAATACTACAATAGGTTTTAGTTATATACCATTTTTAGTAATTATTTTTCAATTTATTGCCTGTTCTTTTGATAATCGTATTGCAGATGTGATATTTGTTTTGTCAGTTTTTGTGTTTTTACTAATAATTCAAATTATTGTACCTAAAGAAAAGAGAAATATGCTATGTCAGAGTTTTAAATTCTCTACTGCAATTTTTATATTTTTTTCTGCTTTTATAAATTTTATTTATAAAATATTATCTGATAAGTATTTACTTAAAAAAAATCTTGGTGAATTTATTGACCAATTCTATACAACTGCATTTATATTAGCAATATTTATTTTTTATATTGCAATACTTGAAAGAAAACTTTTTCAAGAGGAACAAAAATCTTCAAAAGATGTTGATATACAGAGTCATAAATAAAATAAACTTTTAACTTATTGTGAAAATTATAGGCTCAATATCATTTAATCAACACAAATTTTATCGGTGGATCGTATTTTTTGGATATAACAGATTTTGACAAACTCTGGGACTTAAAACTTTCTTCTATTGGAGCACTTGCTGGAAAAAATGCAGGAACTCTTACTTCTATGCTAAATTCAGAAGATGGTAGAAAAATTGCAGTGATTACAGCGGAAACTGCTGGAACTGTTACTGCCTGTTATTGTACTACTCGTGGTATAAATTATACAATTTGCGGTATTCCAATAAAAACTATTAAGTTATGAGAATAATAAAATGAAAAAAGTATTTTTACCAATTTCCTTTATTTTTTGTTTAAGTTTATGTTTTGCTGAAGATGAAAGTGTTTCTTTTTCAGCAAATAAAAATGTTACTATATTAAATAAGGAAGAACCAAGTAGCGAAAAGATAATGCCAAAGATGGATATAGAGCTTAGATTTTATCTGCCCTCTCTAGTTGACAATACTACAGGAACAAATCCATATATGAAACTAAGAAATTATGAGGAATCTCTAAAAGTAAATAAAAGTGTATCCTTTATGATGGAAGGAAGAGGTGAAATTACTACTATTAATAAATTTTCTTTTGTTTATGGATTTGGTTGTTCAAGTTATGTTGAAACGGAAACAAGCGATAACCATAAATATACTTCTTTAGACGTTTCTTTAGGAGTCGGTATTTATTGTCGTCCTTTTTTTGAAACATATTCATTAACAGGAACTTATTTGTTCTTCTATCCGATTTTTAACTTGCCTGTTTATGTACTAGATGATATAACAAATACCACAGCTTACGGAGCAAATGATTATTACTGGAAAATTGCTGCAGATTTAGGTTATACATTTTCTGTTTTTGATTACTTTACATGTTCTCCTTATATGAGAAGTATAATTGGATGGCTAGATGGAGATCTTGATGTAGCATTAGATTTTGGATTTACCATCGGCTATTATTTCCATGACAAGAATTATTTTCATTAATCTATTTTGTTCTTGATGCAGAATACAGTTGTAAAGGATTACACTCTCGAATTTATGGTTAATTAAAACAAAGAGCAAATTATGCTATACAGATTTACCAAATCGGGCTGCAGAAGATTTTCTGAAAATTAAAAAGCCTGTTTGTAAAGTTAAAATCCAGAATGCAATGAATCAAAAAACACGTTGTATTTTTTATTATGATTTTGGTGATAACTGGAAATTCAATGTAAAAATTACAAATATTCTGAATTCAACTTCACCTGTAAAAATTCTTGACGGTGAAAATCTCGGGATTTTGGAAGATTGTGGTGGTGTTTGTGGACTTGAGCACATTGTGAAATTGTTGAAAAATGCTTATGAAACGTGGCATCTTTAGTAGGAATAATTTAAAACATTTGTATAGTATTTATTGAAATTCATCAAAGAAAACTATATAATATTTTCATGACACTTCAGCAATTAAAATATGTAATCGGTGTTTCTGAAATTGGTTCACTTAATAAAGCTGCAGAGATTTTGTATGTTTCGCAGCCTTCACTTACGACTGCGATTAAAGATATCGAAAATGAATTCAATGTAAAACTCTTTAACCGTTCAAGCAAGGGAATAAGTCTTACAAACGAAGGAAAAGAATTTGTTCAGCACGCAAGGCAGATTTACGCGCAGTATGAAAGTTTGCTCGACGATTTTGATCCTTCAAAAAAACGCAAGGAGAAGTTTGCGGTAAGCTGCCAGCATTTTTCTTTCTGTGTAAAATCTTTTATTAATCTTGTAAACAAATACAAAAAGAATAATTCTTCTGCTGAATACGAATTTGCAATCAGCGAAACGCGGACTCTTACTGTAATTGAAGATGTTGCAAATATGCGTAGTGAAATAGGCATTTTGAATTTGAGTAATTTTAACCGCTCGCATATTCTGAAAGTTTTAAAATCAAATGAACTTGAATTCAATTCGCTTGTATTCTGCAAAACTTATGTTTACCTTTGGAAAAAGCATCCTCTTGCAAAAAAAGAATTTATTACTTTTGATGAATTAAAAGAATATCCAGTTTTGATGTTTGACCAAAATGCAATGAGTTCACTCTATTTTACAGAAGAAATTTTTGCTGACCGCGAGTTTCCCAAAGTTATAAAGACAACTGACAGGGCTACAAATTTGAATCTGATGGTCGGAGTAAACGCATACTGTCTTTGTTCAGGAATTATAAGCAATGAGTTGAACGGAAATGATTTTGTTGCTGTTCCGTTTATGGACAGCGAAAATTCCGACAAAGCAATGGAAATTGGCTACATAACAAAAAAGAATGTTGTTCTGTCAAAAGCCGCAAACGATTATCTTGAAGAACTTAAAAAATATTTGGCGAGATGAAAAATATTCTTGAAGGATTGTAATAACCTGTTGACTGATTGATCTGTTAGCTTTTTTTGCAGAGTAGCGAATTGTATCATATAAGCGGTTGTCCATATCACGGACTTGTAACATTGCCATATTAAACATCCTCTTATATAATACAAATTGCCGAATGAAAATTCAAGCAAAATTCATCAATTCCAATACTAGATTCTTTACATTTAGAAAAATTGATATTATTCTTTTGTAGTGATTAAAATATTGTCAGACAAAACTTGCACTTAAAACGTAAAAAAAATAAATCAAATGCCAACACCAACCACACGAACCTACATTGCAATAGATCTCAAAAGTTTTTACGCTTCAGTTGAATGTATTGAACGCGGACTGGATCCGCTCAAGACAAATCTTGTTGTGGCTGATGTTTCACGCACAGAGAAAACAATTTGTCTTGCAGTTTCGCCGTCGCTTAAGTCTTACGGAATTCCGGGACGGCCAAGGCTTTTTGAAGTTGTTCAAAAAGTTAAAGAAATAAATTTGCATCGAAAAAACAAAGCGCCTTTGGATTCATTTTATGGAAAGTCAGAAAATATTGATGAGCTGAATGAAAATCCCAATCTTAAATTTTCGTATATTGCAGCACCTCCGCAGATGTCGCACTACATAAAAAAGAGTACGGACATTTACAGAATTTATTTAAAATATATTTCACCAGAAGACATTCACGTTTATTCGATTGATGAAGTTTTTATGGATGTAACCGGATATCTGAATACGTACAAACTTACGGCGCGTAAACTTGCAGTCAAAATGATTCGCGATGTTTTGTCCGAGACAGGAATTACAGCAACGGCCGGAATCGGAACAAATATGTATCTTGCAAAAATTGCGATGGACATAGAAGCAAAACATGTTCAGGCAGACAAAGACGGAGTGCGCATTGCAGAACTTGACGAAATGACATTCCGCAAAAAACTTTGGAATCACAAACCGCTTACAGATTTCTGGCGGATTGGACGGGGAACAGAAGCAAGACTCAGCCGGATTGGACTTTATACGATGGGCGATATTGCGCGTCAGTCCGTTAAAAATGAAGAAATACTGTACAAAACTTTTGGCATTAATGCCGAACTTCTAATTGACCACGCTTGGGGTTGGGAGCCGTGTACGATTGCGCATGTAAAGGCATATAAAAGTAAAAACTCAAGTCTTGGTTCGGGACAGGTTTTGACGTGTGCATATACAAATGAAAAAGCGCGCATTGTTGTTATGGAAATGGCCGACCAGCTTTGTCTTGATTTAACTGCAAAAGGACTTGTTACAAATCAGATTGTGGTGACAGTCGGTTATGATATTGAAAACCTCGTGGATGAAAAAATAAGTTCAAAATATTCCGGCGAAGTTGTAAAAAATTATTACGGTAAAGAAATTCCAAAACCTGTTGCAGGAAGAATTAATCTTGACGGTTGGTATGCAAGCGCAAATGTAATTGTCAATGCAACTTTGAAGTTGTTTGACAGTATTACAGATACTAATTTATTAATTCGAAGGCTGAATATTACAGCAGGCCGTGTTTTAACAGAAGAAGACGCGCAAAAAGAAATCAAAGCGAATCCAAAAAATCCTGAACTTGATTTATTCGGCGATCAGGAAGAAAATAAAAAGATTGAAGAGCAAAAAAAAGTACGCGAGAAAAAAAGTCTTGCCCTTCAGAAAATGGCATTGAACATAAAAGAAAAATACGGAAAAAATGCAATTCTTAAAGGCGTTGATTATATTGAAGGAGCTACAGCGCGTGAACGAAACAATCAGATTGGAGGACACAAAGCATGATAATTCAAAGCGAAAAAAATTATGATGATATAATAAATCTGCCGCACCATGTTTCTTCAGTTCACCCACCGCTTTCTGACTCACAAAGAGCCGCGCAGTTTTTACCATTTGCAGCCCTTACCGGATACGAAGACGCACTCCGCAAAACAGCAGCAAAAGCAGAACAGGAAGCGCAGTAAAAGAAAAGATTTATTTCACCAAAAGAACAAATTTACAAAATGTGTCCATACTTTTTAGATTCAAAAATTGATGAAAATTCATATTCAAGGGGTTTTGGAGTAATCTTGTCTCCTGTTGAAATATCAATAGATAATGGAGTTACTATGGAAAAATATTTTGCATTGAATCTTACTCTGAAACCACCGTATTCATCATCAGGCCGGATTGGATCAAATTTAAAGTCAGAAAATTCAATATCATCATTAATATTAATTGTGCTGATTTTATTTACTGCGTTTAAGATTGTTGCTTCATCAAGAGAAAGATTTTTGAGAGTTACGTCCAAGTCCATTGTAGAACGAGTTGCAAGACCTACAAGGTTTGAAACAAGCATACCGCCTTTAATAATGAACATGTCCTTGTAATCTGATTTTGAAAGTCGTTCAAGAAAGTGTTCAAACATAAAGTTTTGTAAAACAGTCTGGGTTGGAATATTATTTGCCTTTGCGTAGTTGTTGATTTTTGCTTTAAGACTCATGCCTTCTTTTGTTCTGTTCATACCAGCACCCCTAAAAAATCCCTCACTTTGGGAAGTACATGAAATTTATCTGCATAATAGCCTAAAAGTCTCAAATCTTTATTTTTGCTTTGAGCATAATTCTTAATTCCGGCAAGAAAGGTTTCTTCATCAATTTTAGAACGGCTTCTTACAAGGTCACAGATTGTTCTTTCTGAATTGTAGCAATTCACAGTATTTCCAAAAATTGTCTTTCTCTGTTCAAGTCCAAAATTGTATAATTCTGGCTTTACATAGTGGCAGATGCATTTACCTTTTAGAGATGACGGGATACGTGTGTCAGAAGGCATAGTGATAATGTGTTCAAAAGGAGTTCTGTCTGAAATTCCGTTCAGGTAAAGGGCGCTCTGATGTGAAAAAACAATTTTTGGGGAACTAAGAGAGAGCGTATACATATCGTCTTCAATTGAATCCGGCAAAGTATAAAATCCCTGTCTTATGCGAACTAAAAGACCTTCTCTTACATAAATCGAAAGAAGGTTTTTTGAAAAACCCAGTTCCTGAACTTGTTTTGAGGAAATAATGTTGTTTCCGGCCTGCAAGGTCGCTAAAATCTCTTTATTAAGTTCCACTTTACTTTCAATTCAACATTATATGGCAAGTTGATTCAAAAGTAAAGTACAATATAATGTAAAAAGGGAACTCATTATTATCTGTTACAGGAAATTCTTACAGACTGAAAGACTGTGTTGCTTTAGCCGAGTAATTGTATATTTTTATTCCGCAACTTTTGTGCATTTTTATTTGACTTTTATAGACGCGTATCTATTAATAAATCTTAATGCATACATATAAGTGATTGTCGAACATTCGTATTTTCGTGAAACATATCAGAAAGGCACTGAATATCACAATCAAAATCTAAATCACAATTTTCTTGGCTTTAGAAATTTCATATTTATTAAAACAGTCTTGCAATATTGTGTTATGTTTAATACTAATAACCTTATTTCACCAACTTTTTACATAAAGGAAGAAGTTCTTCAATTTTTGCAACAATGGCTTTCTGTTCTGCAAGCGGCGGAAGAGCAACAAGATAATCTGTTATATTGCCAAGCTTAATATACGGAATTGCACTTCCAAATAATTTATCATTGTTATACTGCTTCCAATTATATTTCAGATGATATGTTAAATAGTGAAGATCAATATTACTAGAGTACTGTTGTAGAACATAAGTTCTCTGATATGCTTCAAAACATCCTTCATAAAAAAAAGCGTTTCCAACATTTGCTCCATTACCAGGCAAAATAATTGCCTTTCCTTCAAATGAATAACTATCGCATTTAATGGGCGTATTTGAACATGTGAAAAAATCATAAATGCCTTGTTCAGAACCAAAATTAGCATCTTTTTTTCCTGTTACAATTGAACAAATATCCCCTAATCTGCACCAACACCAACTTTCTGGAATATCAAACGGAATTTCATCTTCTGTAATTTCTGCAAGAGGCTTGTCCTTTTTGATTTTTCCTTCTGCAATCAATCTGGCTTTTTGGGCTTTTATTTTTTCGAGCAAATCTTTTGCGCTGGTACGGTCAGCAAGCTGGACTGCCGAATTTGTCTGTTCATTTCTCCAGTCTTCTGTCAATTTTCCCATTATGGCTTGCTGTAAAATGGATTTTTGCATTTCAACAGGGAACTTTTTGTTGAACTCTTCTAGTTTTGTGTGGGCAGCATCGTATTTTTGAATATACGGCAAAAGTTCTTCAATTTTTGCAACAATGGCTTTCTGTTCTGCAAGTGGCGGAAGAGGAATTCTAATAGAAGCAAGTTTATCATTTGAAATATGGCAGATGATATCTCCTGTAGCAAGATTTCTTTTGCATTTAATTCCATAAGGAGAATTTATTGCATATACAAGATACAAAGGATAACAAAAATATGATGTAAATTTTGTCATATCTCCACCCATTGCAACAGGAGTATCGCCCTCATATACCGATGCTAATGCAATATCAAATTTATTCTCACCCGTTAATGCCATACAAATATCATTTTTAATAATATGATGGCAATTATCAAAAATATTCTTAGGTATGAAAGATTTTATTGTTGAAAACTTTGTTTTATATGTAGTATAAAATTCTCCATAACGAACACATGGCAACCCTTTTTCGACTGTCTCTGTTCTTTTTATTCCACTTCCACGAACAAAAGTTCCTATCTCTCCCAACCTGCACCAACACCAGCTTTCTGGAATATCAAAAGGCTTTTCATCTTCTGTAATTGGTTCAAGCGCACGACCAGACGCACCTGCTTTGGTCGTGTCCTTCTTTATCTTTCCTTCTGCAATCAACCTGGCTTTTTCGGCTTTAATCTGTTCCAGAAGTTCTGCGCCGGTTTTTGGGTCTGACGGGGCGTTGCGGGGTGTCCCCGCAGAGGGGGTAGCGGAAGACGGCGTGCCGGCTGTAGCGAGGGGGAGACTTCCCCCCTTTAATAGTTTTCCCTCTACAGCAAGCTGGAGAATACTGTTTTTTAAATCCTGTGCTGTCATTTTGTTGCCTCTTCTTTTTTAGGGTGTGCAAGATAATACTGATTTTTCTGGCTTTCAATTTCTTTGCGGAGCTGTTCTTCTGTTGGCAGACAAAATTTGTATTTTGTAGCAAAAAGCTGTTCGTTCCCTTTTAAAACCGAATATTTTGCAATGTCTGCATCTGTGTCAGCACACAAAAGAATTCCTAATGTAGGATTGTCGCCTTCACTACGCTTAAGTTCATCAAACATTCGCACATACATATCCATTTGCCCAACATCCTGATGTGTAATAGTTTCTGTTTTCAAATCAATTAGCACAAAACATTTTAGGATAAAATTGAGAAGAAATGTTCCGTTGCAAAGTACGGACACTCCAGCTTTCATTTACAGATTCCTGTGCATACCAGTCGCGGGCATCTTTATTTTCTTCCTGAAGAAGAATGCGAAAATGAGACCAGTCAAGATACATTATCAAAGATTTTCCACACACTGTGTGGAAAATGTCTGCGTATGTTTTATAAAAATTGTAAAAATTATACAAATTTGTTTTTGTAAAGCCACTCCCATAAATTTCTGTCAGTTGCTTTGAAAGTTTTTTTATTACTTTTTTTCCGTATTCAGCACGGTTTTCGCCCTTTAATTCTTCCAAAGCAATGCGTTCACCTAAAAGCCAGTTTCTCTGAACTAAAGTCCAGTTTACAGATTTAATAGCATAAGATTTTGCAGAATCAATTATATTTTTTGCATCTGTGAGAATATTATCTGTTTTTGTATATTGAATAAGTTCATAATCGCCCATTTTTATTCCCCAAGAATGCGTGTAATATCTGCAAGAACACTATCAATTTCTGCATTAAGGCTGGCTCGTTTTTCTTCGTAGCGGGCAATCAAATCTTTTGGTGCAAGAATTTCTTCTTCTTCGTGAGGATAGCCACAAAGGTCGATGTTATAACCAAGGTCCGTAAGTTCTTTGTTTGTATATTTTTTTGCTTTTGGGAATCCGTCTTCTTCGATTTCCTGACGATTTTCCCACCAGATTCTTGCTTCTTCAAAATGTTCAATCTTCATTGGTTTTGTCTTTGAAAAATGTTTGTAGCCTTCTGGCATATCAAGACGGTAGAACCAGGTTTCTTTTGTTGCAGGATTGTCAGCAGTTCCCTGTTCTTTCGGGCGGTCAAAGAAAAGAATGTTTGTTGTAATGCTTGTATAAGGAGCAAAAACAGAAGACGGCATACGAACAACTGTATGCAGATTGAATTCTGTCAAAAGCTTTTTCTTGATTGCAACTTTTGCGTTATCTGTTCCGAACAAAAATCCATCAGGAATAATAACGGCTGCCCGTCCATTCTTCTTCAAGCGGTACATAATAACTGACATAAAAAGATCGGCAGTTTCACTAGAAGCAAGGTCTGACGGAAAGTGGCTTTTAATATCTGATTTTTCGTTTCCGCCATAAGGTGGATTCATAAGAATTACATCAAAACGGTCATCATCGGTGTAGTTCAGAACATCGTACTGCAAACTGTTATCGTGATAAATACGCGGAACATCAATTCCGTGAAGAAGCATATTTGTAATACAAAGTGTGTACGGGAAAGGCTTTTTTTCGATTCCAAAGATTGAACTTGAATATTTAAGAACATCTTCTGCACTGTTTGTTTTATCTTCCAACTGCTTGAGCCAGCTTGTAAGGAAGCCACCTGTTCCACAGGCAAAGTCAGCAACAGTTTCGCCTAGTTTTGGATTAATTCGTTCTGCCATAAATTCTGTTACTGCACGCGGAGTATAAAACTCACCGGAACTGCCTGCACTCTGAAGTTCTTTAAGAATGCTTTCGTAAATATCGCCAAAGGCATGGCTTTCTTCATAATCGCCCAAATCAAGTTCATCAATTACACAAAGAACCTGACGCAAAAGAACACCGTCCTTCATGTAGTTGTTTGCATCTTCAAAAACCGTTTTTACGATTGCTTTTTTTACAGGAGTTTCCGGAGTAACTTCAAGTTTTTTGAGAGTTGGAAAAAGTGTATTGTTCACAAAATCAAGAAGGGTATCTCCTGTCATTCCCTCCCCTGGTTTTGCTTCGTGTCCCCAGTTCTGCCAGCGACAGTTTTCTGGAATGATAGATTTATAATCTTCTTCTGCAAATTCCCAATCGGCTTCTTTTGTATCGTAAACTTTCAAAAAAAGCATCCATGACATCTGTTCAATACGCTGTGCATCACCGTTAATACCTGCATCGTTACGCATAATGTCACGAATACGTTTTACAAAGTTTGAAATATTTGCCATTTTTTATTTTCTCCAATTTTAATTGTTTTTTTTATTTATGCTGCAAAATTATAAAGTTCTTCTTCAAGTTCTTTTATTGCATTAAAATACATATCTTTTCCACCGAATGCTCTTGCAATATTTGCAGGACTTCCGAATTTTTTGAATGCATTGGACGAGAGAACAGATTTTTCTTCAATTTCATAAATGCCTTCATCTTTATATTTTTCGATAAGTGCATCCAGAACCTGACGGGCAACACCTGAATATTTGCTCAAGAAATCTTTTTTCTGAACATTTTCTGCACGTTCACGTCTTGTCAAAGGTTTTTTGTCAAAAGCGACATGACAGATAAAATCAAAGTCATCTACATCACTCATATTCTGGTCTGCTTTGAGCATATCAAGGTCAATACCGTGTTCTTTAAGAAGATCTGAAATTGCAACTTTCTTTTCTGCTTCTGACCACTTGTTTATAAAATTATCAAGAGTTGAATACTCATCCATGATATTTGACTTTGTGTAATCGATTATATTTTCCTGTTTAAGCAGTTTTCCACTTGCATCATAAATTGATACAGTCTTTCCAAGAATTTCTACTTTACAACCGTTTCTATCAACAACAGGTTTTAGATTGCCGGGAACAGGCGGGACATCAGCTGTATCTTCGGCTTCTCCACCGTTTCCACCATTTTTACCAACAGGAGTTACACCGTCATCGCCGCCAAAATCAGGATGCTGTTCAATAGGGCCATCCCATTCAGGATCAGCAAAAAGTCTTGTTACATTACGGAAGTCCATAACAGTAAAGTACATTTTTCCTTCTTTTTCACGAATACGGGTTCCACGACCAATAATCTGCTTGAACTCTGTCATGGAACTAATCATTTCATCAAGAACAATGAGCTTAACCATTTTACAGTCGGCGCCCGTAGAAAGAAGTTTTGAAGTTGTTGCAATTACCGGATAATCAGAACTTACAGAAATAAAGTAATCAAGTTTGCTCTTTCCGTAGGCATCACTTCCTGTAATGCGGACAACATAATCAGGATTTTTTGCAACCATATCTGCATTCAGATTATTAAGTTCAATGCGCATTGCTTCGGCATGTTCTTCTGTTGCACAAAAGACAATTGTCTTTGCCATACGGTCTGTCTGCTTTAAATATTTTGTAATTTCTTCTGCAACCTGATGCCGTCTGTCTTCAAGAATTATATTGCGGTCAAAATCGTTATTGGTATAAATGCGGTCTTCAATTTCATTTCCAAATTTATCTTTCTGTCCTTTTGTTGGTCGCCATCCTTCACAAATATTTGTTCTGGCATTTATTACACGAAAAGGAGCAAGAAATCCGTCATCAACCCCTTGTTTTAAACTGTATGAATAAACAGGCTCTCCAAAGTAATCAATATTTGAAACATATTTTGTTTCTTTTGGAGTTGCAGTCATACCAATCTGAGTTGCAGAACTAAAATATTCAAGAATTGCACGCCAATTTGAATCTGCTTTTGCACTTCCACGGTGGCACTCATCAACAATAATCAAATCAAAAAAATCTTTTGAGAAAAGACTTTCAAATTTTTTTATACAGTCTTCTGAAGACTCAATTTCATCTTCACTTTCTGTTTCGCCTGCCAACTGCTGATAAAGACTAAAATAAACCTGATAAGAACCGATTGTTGTTCTGTCATCTTTTGAAAAATTTACCTTATGAATTACTTTTTGAAGTGGCGCAAAATCCTGCTGAATTGACTGGTCAACAAGAATATTTCTGTCTGCAAGATAAAGTACCTTCTTTTTTAAACCTGTCTGTAAAAGTCTCCAAACAATCTGAAAAGCAGTATATGTTTTTCCTGTTCCTGTTGCCATACAAAGAAGAATTCTATTCTGTCCTTTTGCAATTGCACTCAAAGTTCTATTTACAGCATTTCGCTGATAATAACGTGGTGGATAAGTATTCTGACCTGTATAAAATGGTTCATCAATTACTTTCTGTTCTACAGGAGTTATAGATTTTCCAGCTGTAAATCGCTCAATCAATTCTTGCGGACTTGGAAACTGATCCATTGAAAATTGCTTTTCAAGTCCTGTAATATAGTCATGTTCGGCAAATCCATCTCCATTTGAACTAAAGGCAAAAGGAACATCAAGCATTTCGGCATAAGTTTTTGCCTGCTGAAGTCCATGACTGATTGAATGGTTGTTGTCCTTTGCTTCTACTATAGCGATAGGAGTTCCAGAATTAATGTAAAGAATATAATCTGCCTTTTTTGCTTTTTCACGACTTACAATGTTACCTTTTATGTTAATTTTTCCGTCTGTAAACCTTACATTCTGCTTTACAGGAGTTTCCATAGTAATGTTCTGAACATTCCACTTTGCCAAAATCGCAGGTGTAATAAACTGCAATTTAATATCTTCTTCAGTCATCTGCTTTTTTGATAAAACCATACCGACTCCTGTTTTCTTCTATATAATAAGCGGAATTCAGTATACAACAAATTTTGACAAAATTCTATCAGTTATGAGATTTAAGGAATTCTTATAGAAAACGGAATTGTTACTTGTCCTTTTGAAGTTACTTTTGCAAGTTCATTATTAATAGTTTTGCTTTTAGTCTTTTATAAATTTTTAGACTATGACAACAATTTCAACTATTATTCCAAAACTTTATGGAATAAAAATTCACCCGCTTTACTGGCTTGTTCCCGAGTTTGAAAAATCCGGTGTATATTTTGACAAATATTCAAATGGAGTCAAAGAAATTCTCCGCAATGCTTTTTTGAATTGCCAAAATATTAAAACATTTTTGTTCCCGGAAGTGTTGTAAAAATAGATTGAAAAACTTTATCAGTTTGTATAAAAATTTTCAATGAAAACAATGTTTTGCAGAAGAATTTATAAAAAAGGTGTAAAAATCCTTTATAAGAGGTTTTATGGAAATTAACCGCAACCGCTACCTTAACACGCTTTTGCGAAAGAGAAACAATGGTCTTATAAAGATTATTACCGGGATTCGCCGATGTGGAAAATCATATTTGCTTGGAACAATTTTTAAAAATGCTCTTATTGATGAAGGTGTGCCAAAGTAAGCAGAAAATAATAATTTTTTTTGGTATTTGCAGACAAATATAAGATGATACTGTAGCAGGTATTTACTATGATTTTTTGATTTCCATTCGCCCATGACAAATCTCCTTTATTTGATTTATCGGCAACGGACGATTGTTTTAGAACAATCTGTTTATGATTGTCGCATTCATCCACTTAGCTAAAGCTAACTGGATTTCTGCTAAATTGTTTAAATTATACAGGAAGCTTTTCTGTATTTAAGAGGTGATACCCCATACATTTTCTTGAAGCTGCGTATAAAGTAGCTCACATTCTGATATCCACTGCACATTGCAACCTCTGTAACGGAAGTTGCTGATTCCTCCAATAGCTGTCTGGCATGCTCCAGCCTGAGATGATTGATATACTGCGACAGAGTAATATGAAAATGCTCTTTAAAGTAGCGTGATATGTATTTTTCTGACAAATGAAACTGTGCACCAAATTCCTTCAGTGAAATTTCTCTTGTATAGTTTTGCCGGATATACGTTATCATTTCTTTTTCTATTGTGTTGGTGCCATTTGTGCCATTTTCCAGTATCAGATTATTGCTCCACATTTTCTGGATGAATTTGATGAGAGTTATTTTTGTTTCAAATTGCGCCTCTATATTTGCAGCATCTGTGTTTTCTGCGTTTTTCCCTGATATCTGTGCATTTATCTCTATCAGCCGCTCGCATATATCTGCTGCTGTATCATTTATCTGAGGACTAATCATAAGTCTGCCTCGTTTGAGAGGGGATAGGATTGATTTTTCCATGAGATCGTCCGTCTGAAATGATATATATTCAAGAGGAAACAAAAATGTGTAATAATCTGCATCTCCTGTCGGCGAACCCATGAAATGCAGACTGCACGGAGATACCACAAATGTATCCTTTGGGCTTCCTATATAGTTTTCACCTGATATGGTCACATGCAGCTTGCCCTGCTTTACATATATAATTTCCAGCTCATCGTGCCAGTGTACCGGAATCTGGAATGCACGCTTTACATCACTGATATGATATTGACTGAACGGATTTTCCGGTGTGCCATGTGGCCGGTTTTCTTTTAATTCAAAATACATTTTTCTACATATTCCTTAGTCTCTTTTAATTCCCATCCGGTTTGTTTACTGTAATAATTACATATCAATTATTCTCTATTTTAACATATTACATGCATTAGGTGTGCATTTTTTTATTTGTTCCCTAGGATTTAGTGAATCTACGCTGTGGTATGAGCAGTAACTTAGTAATAGATAAAGTAGAAATAGTACAATTTTTCCTTGAAATAATACAAGAATTATTTGTGATAATGTAATATATTGATACATGCAAGCTTCTCTTCTTTATATCTTCCTCTCCCAAATGAAGCTTATAACGAGAAGTTTGCTTTCATTCTGTTAATATCACAAGGTATACATACATTATAAATGAGGTAAAATCTATATGCAGGTTCAAAGAAAAACACTTACACAGCTTTCCATTCCAATATGCTTCGAAACACTTTTTTACATGCTGGCAGGCATGGTTGACACGCTTATGCTGTCATCCGTGAGCGACCAGGCGGTTGGTGCTGTCGGCACGGCAAATACATACATCTCCGTTTTCATCATCATGTTTGGTGTCATCTCAAGCGGTATGGTTGCTGTCATGACGCAGAATATCGGTGCCGGAAAACCGGGTATAGCATATCAGGCAAGGCAGCTTGGGCTTATATTTAATGCTGTAATAGGTGTGCTCATGGCTGTTTTTCTGGCTGTTTTTTCCGGAAATATTCTCAAAATGGTCAGCATTGCACCGGCGCTTTTTGATTCGGCAAATACTTATCTGCGCATTGTTGGAGGTGCCTGCTTTTTAAATGCTCTCATACCGATTTATTCAAGCTACCTGAGAGTTTTCGGCTACACAAAGCAGTCACTTTGGGCATCAATTATTGGAAATGTCATTAACTTTATACTTAACGCTGTTTTTCTCTTTGTAATGCACTGGGGCGTTATGGGTGTTGCCACTGCAACGGTTATCTCACGTATTGTCAATCTGATTATTGTTGCCACAATGGGCGCTGTGCTCATCAATGCAAAGAACAGTCCTAAGCGCATAGCTCCCGGAAAAATTCTCGGACAGATTATAAAGATTGGCTTTCCGTCTGCCTGTGAAACCGCACTTTACAATATCGCCATGACTCTTGTAGTGCGTTTCATGAACCAGATGGATGCTGACGGAATGAACGTCACAGCACGTTCCTATGCCTCACAGATTGCTAACTTTTCGTACTGTATCGGTGCTGCCTTAGCTCAGGCAAATGCCATTCTGACAGGCTGGCATATCGGTGCAAAGGAGTATGACGAATGCGATAAGGGCACTCGCAAGGCCGCTATCTATGGTGTGATTACAGCATCCTGCCTTTCTATCACATTTGCGCTTTTGGGTAACTACATTGTGCGAATCTTCACGAATGACGTACAGATGATAAACCTAGTCACAAAGCTTCTCGCCATTGATGTTGTGCTGGAGCTTGGAAGAGTCACCAATCTGGTCTATGGTCAGGCACTGAAGACAAGCGGTGATTCCGTTTTCCCGGTTGTCATGGGTGCCGTTTTCATGTACCTTGCGGCGGTCGGCGGAACATACTTCTTCGGACTGCATCTGGGGCTTCTCGCAGTCGGTGCTTACATCGGACTCGCAAGTGACGAGTGCATCAGGGCTGTCGGCATGATGCTGCGCTGGAAGAGCGGAAAGTGGAAGAACAAGGGACTGGTTGATTAGAGCTAACAAGAGGTGAGTGCTAATTTTTTTAGATAATTTTTGCAAAGCCTTGATTTTACTGGCTTTGCAGATATCTCGTTTTTTTCGCAATCAAAACTCCAACAGGAGCTAAACCGCCATCCACCAAATTCACTTTGACAACTGTAAAGCCATAATCCGTAATAAACTCACAAAAATTTTCCTTGTTCCATTCGTTGTATGCTTTAAATCCTGTAATAGACATCAATCGCTTTCGTAAACCACTTGATTTTTTCTCTGCCCATAAGAAGGTTGGTGCGTACAAAATACCGTCTTTTTTTAATACTCTACGAATTTCCTGCATTGCTTTTTCAGGCTCTGGCATAATGTGCAGTGCATTTGAAATTACTACACAATCAAAATTTTCATTCTCATATGAAAGTGCCGTTGCATCGGCTACGCAAAAACTAAGTTTTTCTGTTGTACCTCTCCTTTTCGCTTGCTTAATCATATTTTCCGAAAAATCGGTTGCCGTCCAGCTATTAGTACAATCAGACAATGGGAAAGATAGCTGCCCTGTTCCACAAGCTAATTTTAATACATTCATATCAGATTTGAGATAATCTCTAATATATCCGCAGATTGCATTATAAAATTTCTTATCTGACTCCATCAAAGGTGCATATATTTTTGCAAGTCGTTGCCAATAACCCTTGTTCGCCTTGTCTTTCATATCAAAACCTCCATTTTATTCAATAATACAACTCCCGATTTAACGGCCTGTCAGCATCCCGCCCGACATACATTACACGCATTCTAAACTGAGATTCTTTCTTCAATAAACTTCCGTGTGCTTTCCACATATGTGCCAACCTTGTACAATGTAGCTGTATGGCCGCCTGTTACCATTGTGACCATAGCGTTCGGCAGATGACTGATAAGCTCATTCTTCGCCGCTTCTGAAAAAGCCTTATCGTCCGTGGGCAGGACGAGCAGCACATTTTTATCAGCCTTTTTATAGTCCTGCTCCGTTATCGGTTTTATTTTCGCTATGCTTACCATCAGCGTGGTCATATGAATGTCAAATTCCTTTGTGTAGTTTTGGTAAACCCACTCGAAGAAATCCTCCATATATTTTCGGTCTTGCTCCGCCTCGTTTTCAACACCGACCATTTTCTTGGAGACATTAATCAGAATTTTGCGAATCCAGCTATAGGGTACAATCTTCATAAGTGCAAGCATGACTCCGTAGGATTTGTATTGCTTTATTAAGTCCTTGACAGCGGACGCGGACAAGGCGGATGTGGAATAGAGTCCGTAAGCCGCATCGTCATTCGGATATTTTCGCATAATAAGCTGTGCAAGAAATCCGCCCAGAGAAGCACCTATAAATAGCGGATTTTTGATTCTCATCTGTTCCACAAACCGAATCACAAAATCAGCGAGCTGCTCCATGTCGTTAATCTGCACCGGGTAATCAAAGGTCAGAATCCGATAATCTTTCTCCATCTGCTTGAGATGATTGAACCAAACAACAGAAAAGCCCGTTCCGCCCACAAGATACACCAAAGTGATCTTGCTGCTTTCATTGCCGCACAGCAGATAATTTACTTCTATGCCGTCCACGCTTGCTGCGGAAAACGGATGTGTATCCTGAAATGCCTTTAGTTCTTCTGAAAAAGCCATAATACTTTACCTCGCATATCGCCGCTTTGAGTGGCGCTTTTTTAATAAATTATAATACCACAAAAAGCCGCATTTTCAATTCGCAGAATTGATAAACTTTTTCAACATTTCTCATTTGATTTTCTTTTCTGCTATTAGCCACGATTGGAAAAGTTTGCGCAAGCAAATTGCAAAACAACGAAGGCGAAAGCCGGAGCTTTGGAAAGCGTGTCGCAAGAAGAAAAATACGCTCCTGAAAAAAAGATTGACAAATGCGAACGGGGGGGGGTACAATTGTATACATATTTTGATTGAGAAGTTTATCTATCAATCAGAGAGATTTTTTATGAAAAAATATTTTAAATGGCTTACAGCTGCGGCCCTTGTTCTGCTGGCTGTATCGTGTTCAACCGTAAATGATGAAAATGGGAACCAAGAAAAAGAAACAATTTCTTCTATTATTAACGGTTCAACTACGGATTTGTCGAATGTTACAATCAATGAAAGTGTGACGCTGACAAAATCAAAAACTTTGAAAAACGGAAATTTCAACGGAAATACTTTGACAGTTGACTGCTCGAATGTAACTCTTGAAAATTTGTCGAATGTCAACATCGTTATTTCGGAAAATGCGGCATCAGGAAAAATCAGTATCAAAAACTGTGCTTCTTCTGCGTCATCTTCAAGAGCTGCGGCTTCTGGCGGAAGTATTAAAATCACTGTAAAAGGAAGCGCACGCATTCAAATCAGTGACTGTGCAATCGATGAGATTTGTGTGAAAAAGGAAAATGCCGTTCTTAAATTTACAGGAACTTCAAATTCTGTAAGTGCAGTTTCAATTGAAAGTCCAAATGTTAATATCGCAAGTGAAACAAAAGAAGAAATGACTATTTCAAATATTGAAATTGCAGAAACTGTTCCTAATATTTCTATCAGCGGTGCTAAAATCATAGAATTAAAAACTGAAAATTCAAGTCTGGTTGTAACGGTTCAGGCAGGAACTTCTATTACAAAAACAAGTCCTGTAAAAGTTTCAAAAGTCGATGATTCAGTTGAACTTCCTTCAGAAAATGTTACACAAATTACAATTTCAAAAATTGAATTAATTATTGGTGAAACAGCAAAAAAGGAATATGAAATTGGAGATATTTTTGATTTTACGGGAATTACTGCAAAAATTACTTACAGCGACAGTTCGACAACAAACGTTGCGTTGAATGCAGACAATACAAAAGTTTCTGGTTTTAACAGTTCAGTTGAAGGAAGCTGTACAGTAAAATTTGAGTATTCAGGAAAAGAATTAACAGCAACACTTGGTGTAACAATCAAACAATCAACAAAAGAATACAAAAAACTGATTGACGAAGGTTTTACTTCACTTGCAAATGGTGATTTCGATGCCGGGGTTCAAAAATTCAGTAAAGCTTACAAATCAGAAGCAAATGATGAAACTGCTCTTTATTATGCTTTGGCAGAACTTGCAACAATAAGTACAGAAGAAAGTGTAAAAGACATAATCAAGAACAATTTTGGAATTACAAGCTACCCTTCTACTTTGAATGCACTTTTCAGCGATGAATGGGTAAAAAAATACCAAAATACTAATAGAGTTTCGACTTATTCAATGACAGAAACTACTACTCCAACTCGCGGATATGTCCGCGTCAGTGGAACACCTACTTCTGGTTATTCATCAAATAGTAAATATTTTGAGTATTGTATAGATGATGATGGCGATGTAATTGAGGCATGGGAAAAATACAACTACCCGCACATCATGAATTGTACATTGGATGAAAATGGAGAATATTTTGTATCTTCGGGCTGGTTTAAAAATGAGGAACTTAAAGGTGTAAAAGTATACGATATAAATTATGCTGGAAGAAAGAAAATTCTGGTGGATCGTTTAACAATAGCTCCGGAGTTTGCAGTACCGGAATGGCTTTCCAAAACAGAAATGTATCAGTCAACAATACTCAAGTCAACACAAACTGTACAAACTCTTTCAGTGTTAATGTTAGGAAATATAATTGACTTGAATCCATACGGAGCAAACGAACTTATAGACAAAGTTCTTGCCGTTTTTGACGGAAAATTCAGCAATGCAAAAAGTCTTGCAGCTTCTATGTCAAACGGTACAGTTGCAGTTCCATATAACATTATTTCTACTCTTGGATTGCAGGAAATTCTGGGTGACTCAACAGTTTATATTGGAAAAGCTGAACTTAATGTTTTGATTTCTGCATTGCAGATTTTAAAAGCTACTTTCCAATACCTTTCTTCTTATGATTTGTCAGCTAATATTATAGCAATCAAAAATGCAATTGTTGACACTCCAACAAATATGTATCAGTTCCTTAAAGAAGTAGATACAGGAAAATTCCTTACTGTAAGAAATTCAAAAGCAATTGAAGAATCAAAAAATACTTTTGTAGAATCAATTCAAACTGTTCAGGATTCTTATAACTTTATTGTAAGTTCAGAAAGTTCTTATCCAACAGTCGTTAAAGAACAACTTTCTTATTACGGACAGGTTTTCTATACAGGTGCAGAAGATTTGAGAAACTGTATAAAAGAAGGAAAAGTTTTCTACATTCCAAACGATCCGTTTGAACAGGAAAATCCAGAATGGAGTGCAGATGATTCAAACGCAGGTTTTGCTGTTGATTTAGGAAAATTCTTTACAGCAGGATATTTCACAAACATTGTTGAAAGAGAAGCTGATTCAAAATTCAAAATCAGCGGTCGTACAGTATTAAAACGATATTCAAGCGATGTTTCAGAAATTATTGAGTTTGAAATAACTGATGACTTTACAGAAGAAAAATTTGAAGAAATACATACAGCGGCAATTACAGCCGCAAAGGAGAAATATCCTGACGATGATTTCTGGGTAAAAACTACTGTAGGATACGAACTCAATTACAGCTTGATTACAGATATGTTCCCCAAAATGCCTGTACCGGAAAAAGGAGATGATTGGATTATTGTTCCAATACATTGGAAACAGGAAAGATATTATTAATCGGTATAATAATTTTATAAATTAATGTTTCTAATTTTTTCTCTGTCGGAAAACACTTACTCACTTTTTCCGGCAGAGATTTTCTTTTCTATGGCAAAAAAACTTTTTATATCAGCAATTTTCTTTTTTACATTCAATTTTTTCTCATTCTGCTTCAGTTACGAAAATAATCTTTTTCATCTGTGGTCATCTGGCAACAATAATTCTCTTTTGTTCAATTCAAAGCTGGATTTTAAAATAAAACAGAAAAATGCAGATTTTATTTTTGGTGCTGATGTGAATTTTCTTCCTTCCTCTTTGGAAATTGCAAATACAAATCTTACGAATGCTTCTTTTTTTATTGAAGGAAAAACAAAATTTTTTGATGCAAAATGTTTTTTTTCCACTACAAATTCATCTGTTTTTAATTCAAATATAGAATTTCCTGTAATAATAAAGGATTTTTTCTGCAATTCAGCAGGAATTTCTTTTTGTATGTTTATCAAAGATTTTTCAGTCAGGCCTTTTTATTCTTTTTCGTATTTAAAGTCAAAAGAAAGCGATTTTTATTATTTTTACGGAAAACTTAAAATGCCTTACACAAATTTTGCAGGAATTGAATTTTCTTACAAAAAGCTTAATTCTTCATTTTTCTATTCGGGTTCACTTTTTGACATTGACAATTATGAAAATGAAAACTTAATTAAACTTGCAAACAACCTTTTTTATGTTGATTTTAGAACCGAATTCAAAACAAAAAACTTTATTTTTTCGCCTTTTACAGGAATTTTATTTTTGAAAGGGGATTTTGCCGCTTCACTTGATTCAGAAAACCAGCCTTATTTTGCTTTTCCTTTTGAATATGTTGACGCTTTCGGAAATTTCGACGGATTTTCGATGTCGGCAGGATTTCAAAGTTCAATTAAAAGAAAAAACTGGACTTTTTCGGTTGATTTAATTTCACTTTATTTTATAAACCAGGACGGAAAATATATTTATGATTACAAATACAAAAAAAATATCTTATTCGACGGCTCAAAAGAATCAAAAACTGAAAAAATTAATTATCTGGATCAAAAAGGAATTATTTCAATCAATTTAAAAGCCGATTACGAAATAAAAAAAGAAAATTCTACAGCTTCATTTTTCATTTCAAAAGATTTTTTGATTCCGCTTGATTTTTCATCAGCAAACAATATAGCAGAAATTACTTCTTCATCATCAAAAACCGACAATGAAAAAATAATTTCTTATTTGCTTTCGTTTATTAAAATCGGTTTTAAAGTAAAAAATTAATTTTCGCTGACTTGGACAAAAGTAACAAGAAGATTTGGCAAATCAATTTTTTGCGGCTTTACAGTAATTTCCTGATTCAATGTGGAACCTGTTCCTGAAATCGGAACTTCAAGTCCCAATTCGCTTACGAAAAATATATCCTGTTTTGCTTCTTTGCCAAAATCGCAGGTGTAATAAACTGCAACTTAATATCTTCTTCAGTCATCTGCTTTTTTGATAAAACCATACCGACTCCTGTTTTCTTCTATATAATAAGCGGAATTCAGTATACCACAAATTTTGACAAAATTCTATCAGTTATGAGATTTAAGGAATTCTTATAGAAAGCGGAATTGTTACTTGTCCTTTTGAAGTTACTTTTGCAGGAATCTGAAAACCTTACTTTATCAAAGAATAACAATAAATCAATATCATTTTGTGATAGCATTGAAACGTGTTTCATTATTATCATATTTAATTCTGAATTAGTTCCGCATATTGAGCAGGTTTAAAAATTAAAGGTTTTTTGATTTTTACATCGTCAAAATCCTTATCACCCGTGATTAAAACATCTGCATCTGATAATATTGCTGATACTAAAACAGGCAAATCTTTTATATCACGAATCTTTGGATATTTTCTTTCATCAATTTTATCTGGTGTTTTGAAATTTTCGTATTCCAAATTATCAAAAAAAGAATTCAATATTTCCATTTTGTCCGGGAACTTCTTTTCAAATACTTCCTTACATTCAGAAATTGTATAATCCGAAATGATTGCGGTATGTTTTTTAATTACATGTTCAAAAACAAGTGCCGCCTTCCCTTTGGGAAAAAGCATTGCCGAGATTACTACATTTGTATCAAGATAAATTCTCATGAGCTAAGAATTACTCCTTAATTCTTTTATGTAGTCCATGACATCTTCTTCTGTTTTGAATCCGGCTTTTTTTGCTTCACCTTTCATGCTTTTCTGAGCAGTTGCAAGAGCGACCTGTGAAGCATTTTGAACAAAAACCTTCCCTTTTTCTTCGAAGAAAAACAGTTTGTCGCCAGTCCTGAGATTTAAGAAATTCCTTATAGAAAGCGGAATTGTTACTTGTCCCTTTGAAGTTACTTTTGCAAGTTCCATATAAACCTCCTTACATTCCTTACTTATTGTAATACAAACAAGAAATATTGGCAACCTCTAAAAATTATATAAAAGTTGCCTTCAAATTTTACGGTAATAAAAATCTACCTGCCGCAAATATTATAATTGAACTGGATTCGAACTTCCGCGACTGCGGAAGTTTTTTAATAATTTCCTTACAGAACTAGCCAACGCTAGTTGGCGTTACGAACCACACGCAAGCCGCAACTGCTGCCGCGGTCATACGGGTCGATGCTGAAACGGTAAGAAACAGTGCAGAACCTGTCGAGGCTACCCCAGGAACCACCGCGCCGCACGCGGTAAGAGCCGGAAGCCGAACCCGCAGAGTCGGTCGTGCTGTTTATTGAACCTCTCCAGTCCCAGCACCATTCCCATACGTTACCGCTCATGTCGTAAAGTCCGTAAGCATTTGCCTGCTTTGTTTTTACTTCACGGGTTCCTGTGTCTTTTATATTTGATGTATACCATGCAACATCATCTACTGTATCACTTCCTGCATATGTGTAATTTTCTCCACCGCGGGCAAGGTATTCCCATTCTGCTTCTGTCGGAAGTCTGTAACCGTCTGCTGTAAAGTCGCAGGTTGCTGCATCCCATGCTGAATTACGAGATGTCGGTATACCTGAGTATTCAAGAGCAGAAAAGTTTACATCTTTTACTGTGTAGCAGGGTGTAAGTCCTTCTTTAATGGAAAGCTTGTTACAGTAAGCAATGGCATCATACCAGCTTACGTAATTTACAGGATTGTTAAAAACTGCATCTCCTGTAAGTTTAGTTCCGTTTGCGTCATAAGCGCTTGCTTTACTTGGGTCTGTTCCCATTACATCTTTGAATTCTCCGCGAGTTACTTCGTGGTCACTTACTAAAAGAGTTGGAATTGTGATTGCCCTTCCGCTTACAAATACTTCTGATTTTGGTGTCCAGGTTTCTTTTCCGGTGATTTCTGTACCTGCTATTTTTACAAAGACTGCTTGGGTAGAAGGTAAAACAGGAATTGCTTCTGTTTTTTTGTATTCACATACTGAACATGTATAAATTTTAACGCCTGCTTCTGTTTCTGTCGCTTCTTTTGTGACAACGCCTTCATTAAATGAATGGGTAGCTTTGTCTTTTACTTCTGTTGTATGTTCACAGGTTGCAGCGTGCCAGTGGTTTGTTGCGTCACTTGTCCATTCTGTTGAATATTTGTGTGTATGTGGTAAAACAGCAATACTTTCTTTTTTTTCATATTTACAAATTGTACATGTATAAGTTTTGATTCCAGTTTCCGTTTCTGTCGCTTCTTTTGTGACAACGCCTTTATCAAAAGTATGTGCTGTTTTTTCGCTTACTTCTGAGGTATGTTCACAGATTGCTGGGTGCCAGTGGCTTGTTGCATCACTTGTCCATTCTGATGAATAAGTGTGCTCGTGTGTGTCAGTATCAGTCTGACATCCAATCATTGCAAGTGCCAATATTGTTACAACACCTGCCAAAAGCTTTGTAAAAGTTTTCATTTTCTTCCTCCAAAATTATTTATATTTAAACAAAAAAAGGCACACTCTTTATGCGGCTACATAAAGAATATGCCTTGAAATTTCTTATATATAAATTTAAAAAAGAGACAGTTATTTCAGAACAGAACAGAACAGAACAGAACAGAACAGAACATGTTGCGCTGCATAATCTAAATCTCCTTTTTATTTTATTAAGATTAGTTTATCACATAACAAAAAATTTAACAACTTAAATTCAATTTTCTACAATCTTCCATTCGCCTAATGTACGAGTTTTTTCATCAAAGTTTACGCCGATTTTAACGAGCTTTTTGTCATCGCCGTTTTTGTCTTTTGTAACTGAATACGGAATCAAATATCCTTTTGAATCAATCTGAGCAAGTGCTTCTTCTACTGTTCCGTCAAGTTTAAACTCAAAAACGTAAACTGAACTTTCTGTTTCTACAACCATATCACTTCGGCCGTCAGCACTTGTCTCTTCTGTTTTTACAACGTACGGCGTACACAAGCGTGCTATTAAATAGAACAAAGTTTTGTAGTGATTTTCGTTCTGCTTTTCGGCATTATACGGAATTGAAGACAAGAACGCTTTCATTTCTTTTAAGGCATCTTCAAGGCGGGCTTCGCGAAAGGCTCGTCCTAATTTCATAATAAATATATCATTTTGACTTACAAGTTCTGTTGCGTAATAAGGAAGCAAAGCTTTACAAAATCCATCCCGAACTTCATCATTTGGAAAACCTAAAACATATTCAGGTGAATCATATTTTTTTATTGTAAGGTATCCGCTCTGGTACAGCATTGGAACAGGGTCTGTCGCCGTTTCTGTCGGAGCGTCAAACATTTCAAGTGTTGCAGGGAATCCTTTGTCAAAACTTTCAGGGTCCATATTATACTTTTTTATCAATCGAGTAAGTATTGTCGGTGTTCCTGTTGCAAACCAATAATTTGTAAGTTTACTGTCAGAAAGAGCATTGAGTAAACTGAACGGATTGAAAATATCAGGTGACTTTTCTGTAAAATGATAGCCGTCATATTTTTGAGTAAGAGCTGCACAAGCCTCGTCATAAGTCATATCGTTATTGTCTGCAAGTGCCTGGATTTCCGGTTTCATCTGTTCAAAAAGTTCTTCTTTTGTAATTCCGCAGATTGCAGCATAATCATCTTTCATTGTAATAACTTTTAAATTATTCAATTCACTAAAAATACTTAACTGACTGAACTTGCTTATTCCTGTCAAAAATACAAAGCGCAGAATTCCCCCCATATCTTTTAGAGGACTGAACAACTTTCGCATTTCCTGTTTTAGAACAAGCTGAAGTTCAGGATTATCCATTGTATCTAAAAGAGGTGCATCGTATTCATCTACAAGAACAACCGGTTCTGTGCCTGTCTGTTCGTATGCGGTCATAAGAATTTTTTCAAAACGAGGACCCCATTCATATTCATTTGTATTCGTAACTTTATATATTTTTTCTAATTCAGAAAGTTTAAAATTCATATAAATCTGAAGAGATTTTAAATCTGTAAATTTATTTCCTGCAAAACTCAAATGAAAAACAGGATATTCCTTCCACTCTTTTTCAAGTTTTTCTATTGCAAGGCCTTCAAAAAGTTCTTTCTTTCCTAAAAAATAATCACGCAATGTTGAAATTAAAAGTGATTTTCCAAAACGGCGCGGACGGCTCAAAAAATAAACACGGTCTGTATGTGTCATTTTATAAACAATGTCTGTCTTGTCTACGTAATAATAACCGTTACGCCTAATCTGAGAAAAATCCTGCAACCCAATTGGAAAAAGTTTTAATTCTGCCATACGATTATTATATTACTTTACCGAAAGCAGTTCAATATAATCACGCTCGCCACTGGGGCTTGAGTTGAATCTTTGGATTTTTATTACCCACTTACAGCCGATAACTGAAATGTCATTTTTTTATTTGTAAATGTATCAAATCGTACAGGTTCAGTTTCAATTCCTTTTGCATTCAGTTCTTAACTGTTTCATCCACGCTTGTAACTCTGAATGCAAGATGACGCAGGCCGCACGCTTCAGGACGGCTTAATCTTTTTGGTGCATTCTTTAAAAGACAATTACCGGCTTGGCGATGATATTCAGTCCAAAGTGCTCGCTTTTGCATTCAGTTTAAGTGCAGAAATTGAAAGAAATTTAATCAGTCAGCGAACCCGTGAAGCTTTGGCGCGTAAAAAAGCAGAAGGAATCAAACTTGGCCGCCCTAAAGGAAGAAAAAACAATTTTCATTCTCTGGACGGTCTTGAAAAAAGAATAAATACACTTTACGAAATGGGGCTTTCAACAAACAAAATTGCAAAATTATTCGGAATCAGCAGAAATTCCCTTAATTCATTTTTAAAGAAAAAAAACTCTTAATTCATTTAAATTAAAATTTGCACGAAACGCCCGCTGTAATTAAAGTTGCTTTTTGAGGATTAACAAGGTTCGCCATTCCCTGAAGATTAAAACTAAAATTCGTGTTCATTTTCCATTCTGAAGAAATTCCAAGATAATGAACTCTTTCGTCTTCTGAAGTTTTTGAATTGATGTAAGAAAAGGCAAAAGATGTCGTTTCGGTCGGTGAATAAGATAAAAAGCCGAAAATTCCAAAATCATTTTCAAGAGGTTTAATTAAACTTTCAGCGCGAATCATCAAAGTCTGCTCTTGAGTGTCGCCCCTAATTGTAAAATTCTTGCATAAAGAAGTTGAAATCTGCCATTCATCTTTTACAAACTCATCTTCAAATTTTACGGATGAACAAATATTGTAATCAAAGAAAATTGTTCCGTCCAAGGCTAAATACAATTCATTTGTATTCATTTTGTCTGATGAAATAAAACCGCCTTCCATATTTTCAATTACGACTGAATCAATTTTAAATTGCGCGCGGCTTCCGAATCTTCCGAAACTTCCGTTCAAAGCTGAATCTATCGGAGGAAGAACAATCGCTTCTATTGTAATAATTTTTGAAATCGGAGCTGCAAAACAAAAAGCCCAGTCACTTGTAATTCTTAAATCAGAAAGTGAAGATGATGAAAATGAAAACGAACTCATGTTTTGGTTTGAAAAATTCAATGAACTGTTTGAATTTTCAAGAAGTAACTTTTTGATTTCATCCGAAAGATTACTTTTGATTTTTACTGATGTAAATGAAAATGATGTGTCGGCTCTTTGCTTTTGATTTACAGGGTCACTTCCAAAAATCAAATCTCCGGCATTGTAAAAAAGTCCGTATCCCCAGGAAACAGGCTGTTTTCCGGCATTCATTCTTGCAGAAAAACCGTTAAACCACGGAAGTCGCGCTTTTACATAAGCTTTGCTCAAAGTTACAGTACCTGCAAAACCCGCTGTAGTATAATCGGTTTCGGGAACAGACAAAATACTGCATGTCGATTCCAGATATGCTTTTACAGAACTTGAAACATTTGCGTCCAGTTTTGCAAGAGTCTCGGCAGATGAATACCAGAATTTATTTTCTTCAAGAGATGCATAACCGCTTGAAAATGAAATTTTTCCGCCTGGGCGAACCTGTGCAAAAGATACAGAAATTGCCACAACAAAAACTGCAACAATCGAAACAATTTTCTTTATTACCATGAAAGTTCATCCCTGGAGAATTTGCTTTCCGGAATCGGCTCATCAAGTTTTATTTCTGTTATTTTCATTTTTGTAACGCTTGATTTTTTCAGAAGATTCTGCATTGTTCCTTCCATAAAAATATTGTATTTTCCGATTTTGTTTATTTTTGACATTGTACTTTCGCTCATTGCTTTTCCGCTTGCACTGTAAACAATGCATTTTTTTTCGGCAAAAGTTTTTTTATCTATAAATTTTTCCTGCTTCTGGTAAAGCTGCTTTTTTGTTTTTGCAGTCAGCATAACGTGGTAACATTCAGCGCCGTCAACAGTTTCTGTTCCCAAAAGTTCGCCGTTGTAAGAATCAAGAATTCCTTCTTCTCCTGTCAAATCTTCGTAAGTAAAATCAGAACCCATGACAGAATCTTTCAGCGCGCTTCCCTGCAGGCGGATAATTTCTTCTGCGTCAGGATAATAAAGATAAACAGAATTTTCCAGGCGAAGAATTTTTTGTCCACTGTCAGCCCCAGAAGTAATGATGATTAAAGTGTCACCGTTTTTTCTTCTGTAAGATTCAAACTCATTTTCGTTTGTTCCGAATTTATCTTTAACAGAAAGTGTTGCTTTCATATATGCAGTATTATAAGCAGCGTTTGCATCATAGCGGCTCATTATTTCTTCTACTGAAATTGAAAGTTCCTGACAAAAAACAGAAAACACTCCGATAAAAAAAATAGACATTCCCAAAATAATTTTTTTCATTTTAAAATCCTTATTTTTGAACACTTTTTTTGAATTTACAAAAAGCGTTATAATAACTTTAATTTTATATCACTAAAATTAAATCAACAATCTTTTTACAATCTTCTTAATTTTCTGCCCGCAAAGCTTCTGCCGGCTGGACTTTCAATGCCATTCTTGACGGAATCAAGCACGCAATGAATGCTGTTAAAAATCCTGTCAAAAAGAATTCAACATAGCGGCCGAACGAAAGCGACGGATAAAGCATAAGTTTTATATTAAAACCGCCCATCATTTCATAACCGGAACCTGCCAAATTGATTCCTGTTTTATTAAAAATGCTTACAATTATTCCGCCTAAAAGACAGCCTGCAAAAGCAGAAATTCCTGAAATAAATGCCGTTTCGAGCAAAAACATTCCGCGTACGCTTTTTGGTGTCATTCCAAGAGAAAGAAGCGAGCCGATTTCTTTTTTTCGCTCCATTACGCTCATCATAGTGCTGTTGAAAATTACTGTCGATGCAAGAATAAAAAATATAAGTGCATAAATAAAATACATAAAATCACTCATTTCTATCATTGCATACCAGGTTGTGCCTTTTGTCCACGGAACAATTTCAAGTCCGGAGAGTTCAGGAATTCCAGAAATTTTTTGCGCAAGATTTTCTACATAATTTTTGTCATCCCAGTTGTCAGAAAAAAGAAGAATTTCTGTTGCGTTTCCTTTCATACGAAGAAGTTTTGAAGCGGCATCAAGATTCATAAAAACGAATTTTCCGTTTAAGTCACCGTCAGAAAAACGCATTACAGCGCTTACAGTTACAGTGCAGCCGTTTGTTCCGCCGTTTGCCGTGCGTGCAATAAATGTAAACTTGTCGTTTGCGTGAAGATTAAAACTTTGTGCAAATTTGTCTGTAACAAGAACTTTGCGTTTGTTTTCTTCTGCGCTTTCATTCATAAAATTAAGCGAGCCTTCGAGTAAAATATTGTCTTTGTCAGAAAAATAATATTTGTCAGGAAAGTTTACTGCAATAAAATTTGCGGCTTCTGTTTCTTCATTTTTGTAAACTGCAATCGGTGTACGTATTCTTGCACGCGCTGCTGTCACTCCTTCGGCAAGGAGAGTTTTCTGCAAAACAGAATTTGTTTCAGGAATAAAAAAGTTCAGCGGTGTAATGCGTTCGTTTTCTGTGTAACGCGGATTTCGTATTCTTACAGCACCCGTTTCGTGGTGAACAATATTGTATTTCATGTCGTCCATTGAACCATATTCAAGCGACATCATAAAACAGATAAAAACTGAAACAAGAAAAATTGCTCCGCCAGAAAGAATTGTTCTTCGCTTGTTTCTTTGTATGTTTCGCCACGCCATTGATATGATTAAAGGCATTTGTTTTTTCATAAAATTATTTCTCCTGCATAAGTCACGAGATGCTAAAACAAGTTCAGCATGACACAGCCCTTTTAATTCTTTCTGAAAATTTCGGCAATTTCTTTTTTTGAAATTGAACGGGATGGAAAATACGAAGCAAAAGCCGCAATCAAAAGTGCACCAAAAATTATTTTTGCAAAGCCTGTAAAATTCCAGTCTGAACGGATAAGTCCCGAAATTCTGTAACCGATGTCAATGTTGCTCAGCATTTGTGTAAAATCAATTCCCACATTCACAAGCGGAATATTAATAAGACAGCCTGCAACCATTCCGATTACACAACCTGTACATCCGATTAAAACGCCTTCTGTCATAAAAAGACTTTTTATATAAAACGGAGTGTAACCCATCGCTTTGAGCATTGCAATTTCGTTTTTGCGCTCCAAAACAGACATAAGCATTGTGTTGCTTATTCCGACTGCGGCTACTATAAAAAGAAAAAGCATAATCAGACTTGAAATACCTTCATACATTTTTTGCACTGAAACAATATCTTCTGCAATTTCGTTCCAGGAGTAAAGTTTAACTTTTGAATCATTTTGAATTTCTGAAAAATCTTTTTTAAGTTTTTTTACATTGGAATTTACAGTGCTCATTCCACCTAGATTTGTGTCGATTGCAGTAACTGCCCCTTCCATCTCAAGCATTTCGTTGATGTAAGCAATGTCCATAAAAATGTAACCGGCATTTACAGGCACATCAGGACAGTGAACAATTCCCGTAATAGGAACATCGATTGTCTGCATAAAACCGCCACGTCCTTTGCACTGAATTGTAACATACCAGCCGGGCTGGGCTTTCATATCATCTGCAATCCAGCTACCGATTACCGCTCCGGTGCAGTATTCTTCGCCTTCTTCTTTTTTAAGCCACGTTCCGCTTTCGATTTGTGAAGCTATTTTAAAAACTTTTTCTGACTTTTTTGGATCAAGTGCGCACAGAACACCTGTTATACTTCCTGAAGTTTCAAAATATTCTTCGTTAAAATAAACTTCGCATGGAAGTAAAATTTCGGGCGTAAAGGAAATATTTTTTGAATCAAGAAAAGTTCCGATTTCTTTTGCAGAATTTTCTTCTATTAAATAGTCAAGCGGAAGAGTGTCGCGTTCTTTAAAATATCCGTCTGCAAAAAATTTTGCGCCCGAAGTTTCGTAGTCGATTAAGTTACGGGTACTTTCGTTATTCATTCCGGCCAGAAATCCGTTGAACACAATACTGAACATTACGCCAAACGCAACTGCACATGACGTAACAAGTGTGCGTCGTTTGTAACGCAGCATATTTTTAAAAGCTATAGAAACAAGCATTAGTTTTCTCCTGCAACTATTTTTCCGTCGCGGATACGAATTATGCGGCGTACGTTTTCCATAACCATTTTGTCGTGTGTAGAAAAAATGCATGTAATTCCGTGGTCGGCGTTCAGTTTTTTCATAAGCTCAATAATCATCTGGCTGTTTTTTGAGTCAAGGTTTGCAGTCGGTTCATCGGCAAGAATTACTGCAGGTTCTTTTACGAGTGCGCGTGCAATAGAAATACGCTGCTGCTGACCGCCCGAAAGCTGCATTGGTTTTCTGTCCTGCATTCCGCCAAGTCCGACTTCTTCTAGAATTTTGAATGAGCGCTCCTGCACTTCTTCTTTGGAAAATTTATTCAAAAGCTGCAGAGCCATTTCTACATTTTCCTGCGCGGTAAGAACCGGAATAAGATTATAACTTTGAAAAATAAATCCGATTTTTTCGCGGCGCACAAGCGTTTTCTGCATTGCGTTCATTACAGAAATATCTTCTCCGTCTACAAAAATTTTTCCCGAAGTAATTGTGTCAAGACAGCCGATTAAGTTTAAAAGAGTCGTTTTTCCCGAACCAGAAGGACCTGCAATTGCAGTAAATTCTCCGCGTTCAATATCTGCTGTAACGCCGTCAAGTGCAATTACATCCGGTGCAGCCTCACTTTTTGAAGAGCGTTTTGATTTTTGATTTGCAGAATAAATTTTATGAACATCGTGAATCTGTACGATTTTTGTAGACATGAAGTAACTCCGAAATTATTTATTGTTTTTAATTATAACTTAAAAAAAAAGATTGTGCCAAGAATTGTTCGCAATTTCTTAGAGCCATTTGGATTAAAAACTCCTACGCGGCTTTTGGCAAATCTTCATTTTGCTGCTTGAGTAAATCGGCTTTGACGTAACAGCTTCCTTCAAGCCAATTTTCTGTATATTCCAATCAGGTAAGCTGTAACCAGCCTGATGTATGATTTATCAGTTGGAATTTCAAGATTTATTGTTCCAAGTCTTGTGTCAAAACGTCTTTCGCGTGTTCCAGAAAGATAGCCTTTGCGTTCTTCTGCAGCCTGCGCACCATATAGCAATTTTTCGTAATCTGTTGTATATTTATTTTGAGCCATTTAATTCTCCTGTTTTAGTTTTGTGGTAAAACCTATTTTGGAGTATTATATGGCTCTTTTCAATTACCTTCCGCAACCAAATTGCGAACTTTATTTTACACTATCTTTAATTTACAAAGAATAACTCCAGTACACAGGAAAGCAAACACTTTCAAAACCTGAATCATTAAAACCAATATCAACTTCGGCTTTAAACTCTCCTAAGTTTTCAACTGTATAACTTACTGCAGGTTTAAAAACATATTTTATATTTGAATTATCTTTATAAGATGAATTTAATGTTACTCCAAGTTCTGCTGCAATATTATCGGTTGCGTTCATTCCAAACAAAATGCCTGAATAAAAATCACTATCTGTTGTTATATAATCAACGCCTACTGCAAAGTTATCATTTTCGTAAACAATACTTGCATTAAAAAGATTTTTTCCTGCTACATCACAAAGTCCTTCTTCCTCATTGCTTGAATAACCTGCAAAAATCTGTAAACCATCCAACGGAGTTACTGACGCATAAAATCCAAATCCAAGTGAATCAGAATTCAATGGATTTTTTAATGTTGCAGCAATAGTTGCTTTATCAAAAAGATTATACTCAGCACCTATACCAAAATTGAATAAAGTTTTTTCATCTGTTTCTGAATCTGTTTTAGAGAAAAAATTTGCTTCTGTTTCTGAAAAAGGAACAGTAACTGCGAGAGTCAGATTTTCAACTCCGTCGAATGAAAAAGTAACTCCATCGCTGCCAAGATTTCCTGAAGCAATATTGTCATCTTCTACAAATAGATAAGAACCTGTAGCAAATGTGTCTGCACTAAAACCAATTGAAAATCCGTTTATTGGTCTGAATACTGTGTACCAGTCAAAATCTTCTGAAGAAAACAACAATGACTGTGGTAAACCATCTTCATCAGTTGCAAGAACTATTTTGGCATCAATTCCGGCATCTACTTTTTCCGAAGAAAATTCTGCTTTTACTTCATTGTATGCGCCTGCAAATGTTGAAGAATCTTTAGAAACGTTTACGATATCACTTCCAATTTCATTTGAAAATGTAAGTGAAGGAGTATTTTCATTTGTAAAAGCAGAAAATACACAAGCTGAAGTTACTGCAACTACAGTAACGATTTTTTTTGAAAGATTCATTTTATACCTTCCTATTAGTTTTTTATAATTATAGTTAGCATACGCTAACTTTATTTAACAATTTATTCTTTTTTTCAAAAATTTTTTAACTTAATGCTACATCAAGGATTAACATAACAGTAAAACCAAGCGCAAAAAATATTGTTCCTAAATTAGAATGTTTTCCCGCTGACATTTCCGGAATAAGTTCTTCAACAACTACGTAAATCATCGCACCTGCCGCAAAACTTAATAAATATGGAAGAATCGGTATAAAAAACTGAGCTGCTAAAATTGTAATAATAGCAGCAATTGGTTCTACAATACCGGACAAAGTTCCAAATATAAATGCTTTTCCCTTTTTCATTCCTTCAGAATGAAGCGGCATTGAAATAATAGCACCTTCAGGAAAATTCTGTATGGCCATTCCAATAGAAAGTGCAAATGCACTTGCCAAAGTAATAGAACTAACTCCTGATAATCTGCCGGCAAACAAAATTCCAACTGCCATTCCTTCGGGTATATTATGAAGTGTTACAGCTAAAACTAACATAGTTGTTTTTTTTAACTTCGTTCTAACACCTTCAGGTTCATCACTTCCCAAATGCAAATGAGGAATAGTTTTATCAAGAACGAGCAAAAATAAAATTCCGCTCCAAAATCCGATTATTGCAGGAATGAACGACCATGATCCCATAAAATCAGACTGTTCAATTGCAGGAATTAAAAGACTCCAGATAGATGCTGCAACCATTACTCCTGCCGCAAAACCTGTTAATGCTCTCTGAACTGATAAACTCAAATTGCGCTTCATAAAAAGTACACAAGCAGAACCGAGAGTTGTTCCTACAAATGGGAGCAATATACCTTGTAACACTTCGACAGACATAATACCTCCCTTAAGTAAGCGTAATTATTGTTTTATTTTCATTACATTTTTGAGGAACACTTGCTTTTTTCACTGCATCCCGAACAACCGCAGCAGCATGCAGGCGTTCCATTTTTCTTGGCGCTAATTTTTCTTCTCACAAAAAGAGTAACAGAAAGTGAAAGCCAAATTGTCAAAATCAAAATACAAATTATTGTCGCAATCATTTTTATTCCTCCATTATCTTTTTATACTCACTTCCAAACTCTCGCCTTTTTATTTTTGACTTTTTTAACTGTATCTGGATTTTTATAAGTGTTTAGTTTATCAAAATTCCAGAAAAGAGATTCTGGGCAACATCAGGGTGACAGTAGTTGTCCAGAATCTCTTGTTTATTTAAACATTCATTTCCTTATACGGATTTTTTCTGAAAACGGCATACAAAATTACCGCCAGGAAAATAAATGCAAATACCGTTCCGACTCCGAATGCGCCGTGTACAAAAAGCATTCCGAGCTGGTACACAATCAGTGTTACAACATACGCAAAAATATTCTGGAACAAAATTGCAAACCAGAACCACTTGCGACTGTTGAGTTCGCTTTTCATTGTTGCGATTGCGGCAAGACATGGGCTGTCCAAAAGATTGAAGAGCAAAAAGCTGAATGCTGCGATTGCTGTCGGGAACCATTCAGAAACTGCAAGTCCAACCGCATTTCCGTCTTCTACAAGCTCTTCTGAAACATTTGCAAGAACGCCCATTGTTGTAACGATAGCTTCTTTTGCGCTGAATCCCGAAAGTGAAGCTGCAGCTGCCTGCCAACCGCCTTCTGCTCCGCCGAATCCAAGCGGAATAAATATGTAACGAAGAACGCCGCCGATTTTTGCAAGAATTGAATCGCCTGCGTCCACTAGTCCAAAGTGACCTTCAGAAATTCCGTAGCTCGAAAGGAACCACATTACAAGACATGCAACAAACAAAATTGTTCCGGCTTTAACAAGGAATCCTCTGAGGCGTTCCCAAGTGTGAAGCAAAACAGTTTTTGGTTCTGGAAAGTGATACTGCGGAAGTTCCATAACAAAAGGAGCAGCCGGACCGTGAAAGGCCTTTGTCTTTTTGAGCATAACAGCCGCAAGCAAAACTGCAGCAACTCCGGTAATGTACATAACAGGAGCCAGCCACGAAGCACTTGTGTTTGTAAGACGGCTTCCGATTACAGCAGCCATCAGTGCAATTACAGGAAGTTTTGCTCCGCACGGAATCCACGTTGTTGTCATGATTGTCATGCGACGATCGTTTTCATTTTCGATAGTGCGGCTCGCCATAATACCAGGAATTCCGCAGCCCGAAGAAATCAAAAGCGGAATAAAAGATTTTCCTGACAAACCAAAACGACGGAAAATTCTATCCATTACGAATGCAATGCGAACCATGTATCCGCAGTCTTCAAGAATTGAAAGCAGCAGAAACAAAACAGCCATCTGCGGCAAAAATCCAAGCACTGCACCAAGTCCGCCCAGAACTCCGTTAACAAGACAATCAATCAAAACAGGATTTGCTCCGGCATTTTCAAGCGCAGTCTGAGTTCCGCCCAAAATCCATTCACCGAACAAAACATCATTTACCCAGTCTGTTCCCATTGTTCCAAAACCGGCACCGGTTGAACACCAGTAAACGAGCCACATTACAGCAAGGAAAATCGGAAGACCAAGAATTCTGTTTGTAACAACGCGGTCAATTTTATCAGAAAGTGTTAATTTTTCTTTGTTCTTTTTTACAACTGTTTTTGCAACAAGCTTTTGAATATATTCATAACGCTGGTTTGTGATAATTGATTCTGAATCATCATCAAGTTCTTTTTCGCAGTCTTTTATATGTTCTTCGATATGCGATTTTTCTTCTGCAGAAAGATTCAGTTTTTCAAGAACTTTTTCATCGCGTTCAAATACCTTTACTGCAAACCATCTTATCTGATTTTTGTCGACCTTACCCTGAATTGATTCTTCTATATGGGCAAGTGCGTGTTCAACAGAACCTTTGAATACGTGAGGCTGTTCAACTTGATTTTTTTCACTTGCAGCAAGAACAGAAAGTCTTGCAGCATCTACAGTTGAGTTTCCTTTAAGAGCGCTGATTGGAATTACTTTGCAGCCGAGAGCTTTTGAAAGTTCAGCAAAATTTATTTTATCTCCGTTTTTGTTGACGACATCAATCATGTTGACTGCCATAACAAGAGGAATTCCTGTTTCCAAAAGCTGGGTTGTAAGATAAAGATTGCGCTCGATATTTGTTCCGTCTACAATATTTAAAATTGCGTCGGGTTTGTCTTCTACAAGATAATTTCGCGTAACAATTTCTTCTGGTGTGTACGGAGAAAGAGAATAGATTCCAGGCAAATCCTGAATAATTACATTTTTGTCTTCCTTGAATTTTCCTTCTTTTTTTTCTACAGTAACGCCAGGCCAGTTACCAACATACTGATTTGATCCTGTAAGCGAATTGAAAAGTGTAGTTTTTCCGCAGTTTGGATTTCCTGCAAGAGCAATTTTTATTTCTTTCATTTTTTCCTCACTTAATTTATCCAACAATTTCTACGTCAAGAATGTTTGCGTCATCTTTACGAAGCGAAAGTTCAAATCCGCGGACTGTGACTTCAACCGGGTCACCAAGAGGAGCAACTTTTCTGATGTAAAGTTCACAACCTTTTGTAATTCCCATGTCCATAATGCGTCTTTTCAACGCGCCTTCACCACCGATTGCCGTTACACGAACGGTGCTCTTAACTTTGCAGTCTTTTAATTTCATATACACTCCTAATAAATCCCGTTTTAATTAACCAGATTTACAATAATCTTTTGAGCCAAATCTTTTGTGATTGCAAGATGACTTTCTTTGAGATTTACAATTACATCGCCAGAATGCTGTGAAATTACAGAAAGAACTGTTCCGGGAACAAAACCAATATCGCCCAAATGTTTTTTAACTTCGGAATTCCCGCCGGTTTTAAAAATCATTACTTTTTCGTTCGAATTTGCCATAGATAAAGGCATCATTTTGTATCTCCAATATTTGTTATATAAAGCATTCCTTAGTTAGTTTTTCCTAACCTTATACAGTTATATATAACTAACTGAGTAAAAAATGTCAAGATGTAATAAAAAAAAACACGAGTTTCAGGTCATTTATTCAACGAACCAAAACCCGTAATGAAAACTTATTATATTTTTTATCCTGCTTTATTAATTATTGAATTTGAAAGCATTTTGGTTCCTGAAATTTATTTCTCCAAATCTTTCATTACATCGCTTAGTTTCATAGTTTTTAATTTGTCTTCCAGAGTTTGCGTCAATAATTCAAGGCGAAAATCCAAAGCATTGTGAATGTGCCCGCCGACAGGACATTTTGAATTGGGATTTTCGTGAAAATTGAAAAGTTGTTTTTCGTCGCAACCGGCAGCTTTATAAATATCGTATAAAGAAATTTTTTCTGGCGGAATTAAAAGTGACGCGCCTCCGGTTCCGGCTTTTACTTCAACAAGATTGGCGTTTTTTAACCGTAAAAGCATTCGTCTTATGATTACAGGATTTACACCGACACTTCCTGCAATAAAATCTGATGTTACTTTGTAATCGTTTTTAAAATATTCAATACACAAAAGTGTGTGAACGGCAATTGTAAAATCTCTTGAAACCTGCATTCTTCCATTATACATTATTTTTGTTGTAACTTCAATAATTACAATTTTTTATTAATTTTTTAGTTGTAACTATTGACATTACAACAAAGCAGTATTATATTTTAGTTGTAATCACAAAGGTTACAACAACTGCGCGGCCGGCGGTAAACTTAATTTCAATTATAACGAGGTAAATTATGACAAAGACAAATGTAAAACTCAACAAAGGTGAAATCACTGTTTTCGATTTTGGTGGAACAAAACTCCATGCTTACAAAACAAATGATGCGCTTTGCGATGAATCTTTTTTGATTGAAGGTACAAACAGCATCGTTGCGCTTGAACTTCCGGCTTTTCACGAAAATCTGTCTGAATTCAAAAACTATATTCGCACCCTTTCAAAACCGCTTACAGATGTAATTATTTCATGCCATCCGAGTGGAGCAGATTATTTTGAAGATGCAAAAATTCATATGGCAGGAAATACAGTCCGTGCGCTTGGAGAAAACGGCGGAATTATGGGCTTAATCAAAAACTTTACAGTTGCGTTCGGAAAATCGTTTGATGAAAAACTTCCAAAACCAGTTGCAAATCTTAACATCGGCGAAAATACAATCGGCGGAATTAAATTCATTGTAACAGAAAACGGCGACGGAACTGACATTGAAATTCCTTCAATCAATTGCGTTTACACACATATGCTCGGCGCAGACGTTCATTCAATTCTTGCAGGAAGAACCCACATGGATGCAGTTATTTCTCAGCTCGAAGGTTATAAGGCAAAAAATTACGCTCTTGTTCTTTCAAGCCATTACGAACCAGAAGAATTAAGTGCCTGTGATACAAAAATTGCTTATGTAAAAAAAGCAAAAGAACTTTGTTCAACATGCAGCGATTCAAAAACATTTATTGAAGAAATGAAGAAAAACTTCCCGTCATATTCAGGAGTAAACTATCTTGAAATGACAGCCGGAATGTGTTTTGCCTAAACTCTGAAAGTCCAAGTCCGGTTTTGGTTTTTGCAATCATTGCCGGATTTTTGGAATTATATTCCGAAGGTTTTATGACACAAAGCGAAAGACAATTTTTTTTGATAAAAGAATTGATTTCAGAAAAAAATGAATACAAAAATATTCAGATTCCTTCAGATGATGCTCAGCAGAAAATTCTTTTGCGTTCACTGATGAATATACGGGAAGCAAAAAATGCAGATAAAAACTTTTTGGAAATTCAGGATGAATATTTGCAAAACGAATTAATGCAAAAAGGAATTACCGACATCAACAAACTTTTGCCGGTTAAAAAAAATATTTATCTTTGGAAAGGCGACATTACAACATTAAAATGCGATGCAATTGTAAATGCTGCAAACAGTGCAATGACAGGCTGCTATGAACCCTGCCATTCCTGCATCGATAACTGCATTCACACATTTTCAGGAATTCAGCTGAGAGCAGAATGTGATTCTCTTATGAAAAAACAGGGATTTTTAGAACCTACAGGAAATGCAAAAATAACAGGTGCTTATAATCTTCCATGCAAATTTGTAATTCATACAGTCGGCCCGATAATAAAAAATTCTGTAACAAAAAAAGACTGTGAACTTTTACAAAATTGTTATCGTTCCTGTTTGAATCTTGCAAAAAAAAATAATTTACAAAGCATTGCATTCTGCTGTATTTCTACAGGAGTTTTTTGTTTTCCAAATGAAAAAGCAGCTCAAATTGCAGTAACAACAGTCAAAGAATTTTTAGCAAAAGAAAAATCACAAATGAAGGTGGTATTCAATGTATTCAAAAATGAAGATTACGAAATCTACAAAAAATTATTCAGCTTGTCCGCAGATTAAAGAATTATTGAATGAATGTGATTCTGTCCTGATTGGAGCAGGAGCTGGACTTTCTGTTTCTGAAGGATTTTCTTACAGCGGAAAACGGTTTGAAAAATATTTTTCTGATTTTAAAAACAAATACGGTTTTTCTGATATGTATTCCGGCGGCTTTTATCCTTATAAAACTTTGGGAGAATATTGGGCATACTGGAGCCGTTATATTTTTGTAAACCGTTTTAACGAAAGTGAAAAAGGAAACGGTGTTTATAAAAAACTTTTTGAACTTGTAAATAAAAAAGATTATTTTGTTATAACGACAAATGTTGATCATCAGTTTCAAAAAGCAGGATTTGATAAATCAAGACTTTTTTACACTCAGGGAGATTTTGGTTTGTTCCAGTGTTCTGTTCCATGTCATAAAAAAACTTACGACAACAAAAAACAAATTCTACAAATGGTTGAACAGCAAAAAGATTTAAAAATTCCTTCTGAGCTGATTCCAAAATGCCCGGTATGTGGAAAACCTATGACAATGAATTTAAGAGCCGACAACTCTTTTGTAGAAGATTCTTTTTGGGAAAAAGCCGCCGCACGATATTCCACTTTTATTGAAAAACACCAGAACAAAAAAATTCTTTTTCTGGAACTGGGCGTTGGTTTTAATACACCCGGAATAATAAAATATCCGTTCTGGCAGATGACTTTACAAAATCCCGTGTCGCATTATGTGAGCATCAATAAAGGTGAATCTTATTGTCCGACAGAAATTCAAAACCGCAGTTTTTTGCATTGATGAAGATATCGGTAAAGTTTTGGAAAGATTGTAGAAGATTGCTCCTTGTAGAAACAGGTTGCTATAAGCTTAGAAAGCATCGATTCAGGTCAGTTCAGTTTCAAGAATTCTGGTGGAAGTTTATCGCAGAGCCATACTTTTTCATTTCCGATGTAAAACTTTTATATCGCCTAATGAACCACTGATTTTTCGTACTGTTTGATATGTATATGCAACACTATTACCTGCTGTAAAGGTTTCCTCTTTCACCCATCAGAGTATCTCCTTTTGTGAATTAACATAACTGATAAAGTTTTCAAAAGGCAGAAAAGGCTGTTCAATATTTGTAAAAATATATCGTCCAAGATTTTCTGTAATGTTTTTATCAGACTGAACTTTTGTTGTTCTTGAATAGGGGATAGAAACTATGTTTGCACCCATTTCTTTGTAAGGTTTTCTAAGACTTAGAATTGCAGTCGGCTCAAGCTTTTTAAGTAATTCATCATATCCTTATATAGCAATACCTTCAAGCAAAAAAAATTCATTTTATCCGCGTGCACTTCTTTTAAAGGCAAAGTCTTTTTATCTTAAACAAAAGTTTTCTGACTGTATTGAAATATTGCAGAACCTGGTAAATAATCCTGAATTTTCGGCAGAAGCATGGAACAACATTGCAATTTGCAACGAAGCTTTTGGTAACAATGAACGAGCTGAAAAAATTCCAGAAAAACTATTCAATCTCTTTATTTCTAATATCGGATGCGACCCGTTCAGCACAGCAACATACGGACTTTATCTTTTTCGCGTAAAAAATGATGCAACCAGAGGAGCTGATTATTATACAAAAGCCATGAAGCTTGCAAAAAATAATGATCTTTATCAGGAACTTTTTTCAAATGCCGGACGGAACTTGCTCTTTATTATAGTCGAAATAAAATGCAAAAAGAAGCAAAAAACGAAGCACAACAGATTATAAAAAAATATCCCGCAACACTTCCCTGGTATAAGAATACTGCCAAAAAAATTCTCGCCGAGTTTTAGTCAAAAACGCGCCGTAAAACCATAAAAATACGCCGAGGATTTTACATAAACTCGGCGTGTTTTTGCACTGTGCAAAATTATCGTTTTTTATCATGTAAAACGACAGCTTAATGCTTTATTTTATACCGCGTGCATGATAGGTATTGACTGGTATAAAAAATCAAAGAGTGACAAAAAAGTATTTCAGTATATTGAACAACTGAAAAATATTGATATGAACTAAGTAGATTTACAGGATATCATAAAAGTAGAGGCTTCTTTCAATAATGAGTGAGGCTTCTTTTAGTTTTGCTTATGGGTTTGAAGTGGAATAAAAGCAACGCTTGTTTTTTCTACAGCCTCAATAAATCAGCATGAGTTCCGGTGC